>Ga0209541_10000869_pt1 | contig 60008 bp, 67 predicted proteins | sample RifCSPlowO2_01_FD_184027 | JGI IMG/M metagenome (GOLD analysis project Ga0209541, IMG submission 184027) | Groundwater microbial communities from Rifle, Colorado - Rifle CSP2_plank lowO2_0.1 (SPAdes) (version 2) | ecosystem: Environmental > Aquatic > Deep subsurface > Groundwater | place... | reverse complement strand
CAATAAAAGAATTAATACAAGAAACCCCTCTGGAATTCCAGGCAGCAACTCAAAAATATGAGCCAGATTTAGAAAAAATCAAGGAACTGGAAAAACAAATAGAATCAGCAAAAGAAACAATACAAGAGATAAAAGAGCCAGAGAAAAAATCTTTTTTCCAGAGATTAAAATCAAAATTCTCTTATAAAATAACAGAGGATAATTTTAATGAAATATTTAATGATTTAGAAATGCTCCTTTTAGAAAATAATATTGCATTGGAGGTTGTTGAAGAAATTAAAAAAAAGCTTCATCAAAAGCTCATAGGCAAAGAAATAAAAAAAGAAAATTTGGAATCTGAAATAAAAACAGAATTAAAAAATTCCTTAAATGAGATTTTAATTGAGCCTGACAATCCTTTAGATGTTATTGGCTCAAAAAAGCCTTTTGTTGTTTTGTTTTATGGAATTAATGGTTCCGGAAAAACAACGAGCATAGCAAAATTTGCCTATCTTCTAAAAAAGCACAAGCATTCAGTTGTCCTTGCAGCAGCAGACACTTTCAGGGCAGCTTCAATTGAGCAGTTATCAGAGCATGCCAGAAGACTGGAAGTTCCTATAGTAAAACATGACTATGGTTCAGATCCTGCAAGCGTTGGCTTTGATGCAATACAATATGCGAAAAAACATAAAATTGATGTTGTCCTTATTGACACAGCTGGAAGAATGCATACCCAGGCTAATTTATTAAAAGAAATGGAAAAAATCGCAAGAGTAACTAATCCAGACTTGAAGATTTTTGTAGCTGAATCAATAGCTGGAAATGATGCAACAGAGCAAGCTAAAGCATTTAATGAGATAATACAAGTTGATGGAAATATCTTAAGCAAAGCTGATATAGATGAAAAAGGCGGGACAATAATCTCAGTTTCTTATGCAAATCACAAGCCTATTTTTTATTTAGGCATCGGGCAGAATTACGAGGATTTAAAATTCTTCAACAAGCAGGAATATATTGCAAGCTTGGGGTTATGAAAATAGAGTTGAGAGTTAGAATTTATAAAGTATTAATAATTTGAATATATATGAAAAAATGGTTAATAATATTGCTAATTATTATTTTTATTTTTTTGACCATAATTGGTATTTTTCATAGAAGTATAATAGAATATGTTTGGGAATCAAAAGTAAATTATGATAGGTATCAAGAAGATAAGGCTTTAGATAAATGGCAAGAGAAAAATAATATCCAAAATCCCAGCGAAGATGAGAAATTACTGCAGATGTGTGAATTGACTCTTTATCCTCAAGATTGTAATGAACAGCCTGAATGGAGAGAAAACTGCTTAGCTTGTGAAGCAGCTGGATTGAAAAGAACTGCTTCTAAAAATGATACTTCTATTAAGACAGGAAGATTAGCAAGCACAGAGGAAGAGAAAACAAGAGCTCCTCTAATAAAAAATCTTGGAATTAATTTTGCTAATTATAATCCCGAGACAAAAAAAGCAGGAGATTTCTTATTTACATTAAGTCTTCCAAAGGGAAAAATTCTAGGAGAGTTCGGAGAGAAAGTTACAGATGGAAGTGGAAATATAAAGGCTCTCCCCCATTATACATACTATCTTCCTAAAAATACTCCTGTAATTTCTGTTTCAGATGGAGAAGTAATCGCAGTCTGGTATCAAGAACAAACAAAAGATTACGAAATTCATGTCAAGCCTGTCTATGATTCATACTGGGATATAAATTATGACCATGTCATAAATCCTTATATAAAAGAGAATGACACAGTAAAAGCTAGCGACATAATAGCATATGCAGGAGATTTCAATTTTGCTCCTGTGGAAATTTCATTGGAGTCTGAAAAACAGAAACCAGGAACATTCTATCCTCTTTTGTCTTATTTTGATCCTTCTCTAAAACAAGAATATGAGCAGAAAGTCTGGAAATTAATTTCTGACTGGGAAACATACAAGAACAATAAAAATATTTATGACGAAGCAGCAATGATCTCATGCCCAGGCTGCCTTAGCTCTTCACTGCCTAATACTTATACATAATGATAAAAATAATCGATTGTGGAAGCCAATTAACACAGAATATAGCAAGAAGAATAAGAGAACTTAGTGTTTTCACAGAAATAGTCCCTTTTCATACTCCAATTGATAAAATTAAAGAAAAAGATCTTGAGGGAATCATAATTTCAGGAGGGCAGTTCAGTGTCTATGATGATAGCTCCCCTATTTATTCAAAAGATGTTTTTAGTTTGGGCGTTCCAATCTTAGGAATTTGTTATGGGCAACAATCAATTGCTCATTTATTGGGGGGGAAAGTAAGTCCAACTATAAATAGAGAATATGGAGAAACAAGATTAAGATTAGAAAGAAGAAGCAGGTTATTTGCGGGAATTTCTTCTAATGAATTTAATGTTTGGATGAGTCATGGAGATGTTGTACAGATATTGCCAGATGGTTTTGAAACTATAGCTGTTTCTCAAAATGCTCATATTGCTGCAATGCAAATGCCAAAAAGAGAAATATATTCTGTCCAGTTTCATCCAGAAGTAGACCATACTGAAAATGGGAGACTTATTTTAAACAATTTTATAGAAATTTGCAGTGCTCAAAGAACCTGGGACCCTGAAAGGCAATATGATGGAATGGTTGAGGAATTAAAGGAAAAATTAAATGGTAAGGCAGGAGTTGGAGGAATTAGCGGAGGAGTTGATTCCTCAACTGTATCTGTTTTAATTAGTCAAGTAGCTGGAGAGAGCTACCATCCTATTTTCGTTGATAATGGGCTATTAAGATTAAACGAAGCTGAAAAAGTCAGGGAAAGTTTAGATAGATTTCAATTAAATATAAGATATGTTGATGCTGCTGAAAGATTTTTAAAAAAACTATTAAATATAGAAAACCCTGATGAAAAAAGAAAAATTATTGGGCATGAATTTATTGCTGTTTTTGAAGAGGAAGCAAGAAAAATTCCCAGGGCAGTTTATCTTGTTCAGGGAACATTATACCCTGATGTTATTGAAAGTGTCCCTGTTTATGGTTCTTCATCAAAGATAAAAAGACACCACAATGTCGGAGGTCTGCCTGAAAAAATGGGATTAGAAGTTATTGAACCATTTAGAAATTTGTTTAAAGATGAAGTTAGAAAAATTGCTGAGCATAAATTAGGGATGCCAAAACATATTGTATGGAGACATCCTTTTCCAGGACCAGGATTAGCTGTTAGAATTATTGGTGATGTTACACCAGAAAAATTGAAAATTGTCAGAGAAGCAGATGATATTTTCCTTAGTGAACTTATGAGTGAAGGATTATATTATCAAATTAGTCAGGCATTTGCAGGACTTTTAGGGGGAAGGGCTGTTGGTGTTATGGGTGATGCACATACTTATGATTATATAGTAGGTCTAAGAGCAGTTGTTACTAATGACTTTATGACTGCTGACTGGTATGATTTTAAAAAGCCATTTTTAACTAAGGTTACAAATAGAATTGTAAATGAAGTCAGGGGTGTTGGCAGAGTTTTATACGATACTTGCCAAAAACCCCCCTCAACAATTGAATGGGAGTGATTTAAAAACTTCCCTTCATTAAAATAAACATGGAAAAAGATATGAGAATTGGAATTGTCATTTTATTTATAGCAATTTTATTACTCGGATTTACCCTTATAGTCAATCTTACAAATGCTTTTAGTTTTTTAGATAAGCCACTTATAGGAAAAGGCCTTGGCCCTTTATGCTCTTCTCTTTCAGATTGCGAGGATTTTTGTTTAAATAATATGGGAAGATGCAACTCTTACTGCCAGACAAATCCATCTAATAAAATATGTGAATTACTAACTCTAAAAGATTTCCAAAATTAAAATGAGCTTAAATAACAAATTCAATCTTGACAAATACCTGTTATTAGCAGGGATTTTTACTCTCCCTCTTTTTGTAATTTTATTCTGGATTATATTTCCTTTAATATACCCAGGGTATAATATTATAACAACAGGAGTTAGTTATCTTGGAGGATCTCAAAGCCCAATTAAAACCCTTGTAAATGTCTTGGGTTTTGGCTTATGGGGAGTTTTAACAATGATTTTTAGCTATGGTGTTTTAAGGTCAAAATTTTTAACTATTTCTGGAAAAATTGCAGGAATACCTTTAATTCTTGGAGGTTTTATGATATATTTAGTGTCACTTTTTCAAGGTCCCTCTAAAGAAGGGCTTTACACATTAGCAGGAGAATTGCACATTTTTTTTGCAAATTATCCATTTATACCAATAACTATTGCTGTTTTCTTATTTCTCTTTGAGTTTGCAATAAATAAAAAATTCAGATGGTTAATACTGCCTATAATAATCCTAGGTCCAATCAGTTTGTATTTAAGTTATCAAAGAGCTTTTCCTAGTGGAAAAATTCCTTATTTTGGAATTTTCCAAAGAGCATCATTAACATTGCCTTTTATAATAATCATGTTAATTGCAATATCCTTGTATAAATCAAATAAAAAGGTCTACCCAGAATAAATAACCCTTTCATTTAATTTTTGAATAACTGGAGATGCTAAATCATATTCTTTTGACATTCCATTAATTGAAGAAAGAAAAACTTCAACACCCTCAACATTGTCTTTCCATTCATATTTTAATTTTCTGATAAATCTTTCATAATCTTTAAGGTCCTCATGAATAGAGATTACCAAGTCTGTTTTACTTCCCATGCCCTCTCCTTTAATAAAAAGAATAACCTCGGGCATGGTTTTAATAAATTTAACTATTTTCTCTAATTCCTCGGTTTTAGAATAATCTCTCCATCTATAAAGAATAACTGCTTGAAGGTTAAGGTTTAGCTTCCCAAAATCAATTAATGGGACATATCCTTTTATTACCCCTTTTTTTTCAAGCCTTTCTCTTATTTTAAAAATAGTAGGCCTTGAAGTTTTTAGTCTTCTCGCTATCTCTTGGTCTGAAATTTTACAATTTCTTAAAAGTTCTGTTAAAACTTGTTTTTCTCTTGGAGTTAAATTTACCATATTAATTTAAGAGACTATATGTATATAAATCCTCCTATTTTATTTTAAAAAGTATCTAATTTTAATTAAAAAAGGAAAGAAAGTATATAAAAGACAGAATATTACATAATTCTACGGTTAATCTAAATTGAAAGGAGGAAAAAAGAAAATGTTTGAAGATATATTTGAAGGAATGAGAAGATTGCAAAGAGAAATTAACAGAGGCTTTGGAGATTTTTTTGGAAGTGGGCTAAAAGCTCTCCCAGATGTTGAAAAGAAAAATGCTTTGATGAGAAGCCCTTTAACAGATTTAGAAGAAACAGACAAAGAAGTTATTGCTAAATTTGAGCTTCCTGGAGTTGAGAAGAAAGACATTCAGCTTAATATAACTGAAAATAAAATAGAAGTTAAAGTTGAAAAGAAACAGGAAACAAAAACAGAGAAAAAAGGATTTTACAAAGAAGAGAGAAGCTACAAAGGATTTTACAGGGCAATGGCTCTGCCACCAGAAGTTATTGCGGAGAAAGCTAAGGCAAAATATAAAGATGGAGTTTTAGAAGTAATAATACCAAAAGCTGAAACTAAAAAGAAAAATAAAATAGAAATTGAATAATTTTTTGTTTTTTTATTTTAAATTTTACATTAAATTTATAAAAACAATATGAAAGAAAAAGAAATATCAGAGAAAAAAATAGGAAAGCTAGCTGGAGAAATAAAACAAGAAAGCGAGAAAATAATCAAGGAAGAGAAAAAATTAGAAGATAAAACAGAAGGTTTAAAAAAGCAGCTTGAGGAAGCTAAAAAGCTTTCTGAAGAAAGATTAAACCAGTTAAAATATCTTCAAGCTGATTTTGATAATTATAGAAAGAAATTTGAAAAAGAAAGAGAACAAATAATCAAATTAGCAAATGAAACCCTTATTAAGGAATTAATAATCATTTTAGATGATTTTGATGCAGCAATAAAATTATCTATTGAAGAAGAAAATAAAAAAGGATTATTAACATTAAAAAAGAAATTTTTTGATATACTGATAAATCAAGGGCTTAAGGAGATTGAAGCACTAGGCAAAAAATTCAACCCAGAATTTCATGAAGTATTATGCAAAGAGTTAAGCAAGCATAATGAAGATGAAATAATAGATGAAATACAAAAAGGATATATTTTAAAATCGAAAGTTATAAGGCATAGTAAAGTAAAAGTTTCAAAAAAAGAAGAAAAGCAAGATTTAAAAACTGAAGATAAATCTGAAAAAGATAAGCAGGATTTAAAAATAAATGAAATAAAAAATATACCTTAATAACATGGCAAAACAAGTAACTGAAGGAGAAAAATTACCTGAAATTGTAGCACTTTGTGGAAGCACAAGGTTTAAAGATAAATATTTTTTAGAAGTAATGACTAGGCTAACTTTAGAAGGAAAGGTAGTAATACCCCCTGAAGTGTTTGGTCGTGCTTATAAAAGAGGAATAGATTTTTCCGATAGTATTTTTGTTATAAATCCTGATGGTTATATTGGAGAAAGAACTAGAAAAGAAATTGAATATGCTCAATCAAAAGGTAAAAATATCTATTATCTAGAACAATAACATGGCAACTTCAAAAACAAAGTTTTTGACAGTCCTGAAAATTCAGAATGTTAAGGGAGAATTTTCATGAAAGAAAAAATAATAGGAATTGATTTAGGAACAAGTAACAGCCAAGCAGCTATTGTCTTAGGTGGAAAGCCAGTAATAATTCCATCAGCAGAAGGAGCTACTGTAGCTGGAAAAATGTTTCCTTCCATTATTGCTTTTACTAAAGATGGGCAGTTATTAGTAGGTGAACCTGCAAAAAGGCAAGCTATATCAAATCCAGAAGGGACAGTAATAAAAGCAAAAAGAAAAATAGGAACAGACTTTAAATACAATATACACGGGAAAGAATACACCCCTCAGCAAATTTCAGCTTTTATTTTACAAAAAATAAAAAGAGATGCAGAAGCATTTTTAGGTGAAGAAGTCAAAAGAGCAGTTATTACAGTTCCAGCTTATTTTAATGACAATCAAAGAACAGCAACTAAAGATGCTGGAAAAATAGCTGGTTTAGATGTTGTTAGATTAGTTAATGAGCCAACAGCAGCTTCAATGGCTTATGGTTTGGATAAAGAAGGAGAGCATAAAATTCTTGTTTTTGATTTAGGTGGCGGAACTTTAGATGTAACAATAATGGAATTTGGAGATGGAACTTTTAATGTTTTATCTACTTCAGGAGATACTCAATTAGGTGGAACTGATATGGATGAAGCTATTATTAAATGGGTTGTTGATGAATTTAAAAAACAAGAGGGAATTAATCTAGATGAAGATGCAACAGCAATGCAAAGAATCAGAGAAGCTAGTGAAAAAGCTAAAATTGAACTGTCAACTGTCTTGGAAACAGAAATTAATCTCCCATATATAACTGCAACAAACAAAGGACCTAAGCATCTTCTTTTGAAGCTAACAAGAGCAAAATTAGAGCAGTTAATTGAGCCATTAATCAAAAGATGTATTCATCCAGTAGAGCAAGCACTAAAAGATGCTAATTTAAAAAAAGACGAAATTAAAAAAATAATTCTTGTTGGAGGGCCTACAAGAATGCCAGTTATACAAAAGTTTGTTGAAGAAAAAATAGGCAAGAAATTAGAGGGGGGAGTTGACCCTATGGAATGTGTAGCAATGGGTGCAGCTATCCAAGGTGCAATTTTAGCTGGAGATATTAAAGATATTGTTCTATTAGATGTAACTCCACTAACTTTAGGGATAGAAACTTTAGGAGAAGTCATGACCCCTTTAATTGAAAGAAATACAACTATCCCAACAAAAAAAAGCCAGATATTTTCAACAGCAGGTGATTTCCAAAATGCAGTAACAATTCATGTTTTACAAGGTGAAAGGCCAATGGCTAAAGATAATGTAAGTTTAGGAAACTTTAATTTAATGGGAATACCTCCGGCACCAAGAGGAGTTCCTCAAATAGAAGTTAGTTTTGATATTGATGCAAATGGAATTTTAAATGTTTCTGCAAAAGATTTAGGAACAGGAAAAGAGCAAAAAATGACAATTACAGCTTCAACAAAACTCTCTGATAAAGATATTCAGAAGATGATGAATGAAGCAAAAGAGCACGAAGAAGAAGATAAAAAGAAAAAAGAAGAAATTGAAGCTAAAAATAATTTAGATTCTTTAATATATTCATGTGAAAAAGTTATTTTAGAATCAGGAGATAAATTAAGCAAAGAGCAAAAAGAAAAAGTTGAATCTGCTATAAAGAGTGCAAAAGAAGTTTTGAAAAAAGAAAAGGCAGAAATTGAGGGAATAAAAAAAGAAACTGAAAACTTGCAAAAAGCAATGCAGGAAGCATCAACTGTTTTGTATCAAGAAGCTGCTAAAAAATATGCTGAAGAGCATGAAAAAGAGAAAGCTGAGACTAGTCAAGATAAAGAAGATAAAGATTCTAATAATAAAAAGAAAAGCAAAGATGATGCAATTGATGCAGAGTATGAAGTGAAAGAGGAGAAGTAATTAGACATTCTTTCAAGACAGTTTGTTTACACCGAGGAAGGGGAGGATCAACTCCTCCATGGACCATAGTTAAGATGTTAATTCTTCTTTTCCCTTGCATCCTTCAAAGCTTTTGTCCACCAAATTAATTGATCAAGAAAGGAATCTGCCTGTGGTTTTAAATTATCAAAAGGATTTGGATCATTATTTTTCCCCATAAGTATTTCAATAAATAATTGGGTAGGAATATGGATTGATTGTCTAATCGGAGCCATTTGAAGTTCTATTGCAACTTGTCTTAACTGTTCAACAGCGCGGGCTCCTTCCACACTGCCATAAGAAACAAATCCAATAGGTTTTTTATTCCATTCCTTATAAATATAGTCGAGCATGTTTTTTAGAACTGCTGGATAGCTGTGATTGTATTCAGGGGAGATTATAATAAAACCATCTGATTCTAAAACCTTCTTTGTTAATTTTTTGACATTTTCATTTGAATATGGTTCTTTTATCATTGAAGGGGTAATTGCCTCGTCAAAAAAGGGTATAGGATAATCTCTTAAATCAACTAGTTCTACATCTAAATCTTTTCTTTTCTTTGTTTCTTCATAAATCCATTTAGCAGGTTTTTCACTAAACCTGCTTTTTCTTGTGCTTCCAATAATAATCAAGATTTTCATGTTGTTGCTTATTAATTTATTTAATAAAGTAAGTGTAAATAGTAAAGTATATAAAGGCTTTCTAACTTTTGAGATAGTAGGTTACAGAAAAGTAATCTAAATGAAATATGAAAACAAAAGAACATATCTGTGAGAGAACAATATCTATTATAGGAAACAAGTGGATATTAAGGATTGTGAACGAGTTCAATACACAAAAAGAGCCTCTCAGATTTAATTTTCTTCTTAAAACATTAAGTCCAATAAGTTCAAAAACGCTTTCAGTCAAGTTAAAAGATCTTGTTAAATATACTATTCTTGAAAAGAAAATAATTTCCATGGATCCAATTATCACAACATATGAACTGACTGAAAAAGGTAAAGACCTAGTAGGTTTGTTTAATTCTATGACTAAATGGGGAAAGAAATGGCAAAAACAATAGAACAAAACAACTACTACAAAAAGTTACCTTTAAGCTATTTCCTTTAATAATTCCCAGACATATTTGCCTTTTTTCTCGCCCTTAAGCCCAAGCGTTATTGTTTTGCATTTGTACTTTTGAGAAAAAAACTTTAAACTGCTATTGTCTGCATTTTGAAAATTATACTTCACCTCAATAGCATATAATTCTTTATTTTTTAATATAAAATCAACTTCTTGTTTGTTTGTAGTTCTCCAAAAGTTTATTTTTTTGTTTAACTTCATTAACTCTAAAAAAACAAATGTTTCAAACACATTTCCAAGTATTACCTTTGGGAACTCCTTTAGCCATAGAAGATGCATCATTCCAGTATCTAAAAAGAAAATCTTGGGATTTTTTGAAAGTTCGCTTCTTAGATTTTTATGAAAAGGAGTTATTCTTTTTATTATAAAAGTATTTTCTAATAAATCCAGATATTCCAAAACCGTTTCCCTATTAATCTTCATAGTATTTGAAATTTCTAGGACATTAATAAGCTGGCCAGATTGAGAAGCTAAAATTTCAAGAAGTTTATTAAATGAAGATATGTTTCTTATATTTCCTATATCTCTTATGTCTTTTCTTACATAGGTGCTAATTATCTGTGAAAGATAAGTTTGTTTTTTTTCTTCTGAATTTTCCAGAACAATTTTTGGATAACCGCCGAATTTTATATATTCTTCAGCTAATTCAATCAATTCAGCATTTATAGCCTCTGTATTTTCTTTTGCTATTTTATAATTTTTTCCTTTAAACATCAGAAATTCTTCAAAGCTTAGAGGATAAACTTCAAAATTAACAGTTCTTCCTACAAGGCTTTCCTTAAACTTCTTTTTTATTTCAAATGTTGAAGAACCGGAGACCAATAATTTTATATTTGGATAATGGTCGTGCATAATTTTTAAAAATTTTGTAGGATCATCCATATACTGAATTTCATCTATCAGCAAGAAAATTTTTTGATTTTCTTCAGCTCCTTTTTGTATCAAATATTTAAGAACACTCTCTGCTCCTTGATTGCATAGTTCTAGAAGATTGGGCATTTCCAAATCAAAATAAAACGTATTCTTCTTTAAATAATGCTCTATTAAATATCTTAGCAAGGAAGTTTTGCCAACTTGTCTTGATCCATATATCACTATTATTTCTTTTGATTCAAGATATTTAACTATATCTTCTATAATTTTTCTTTTGTATATTTTTTCTTCCATTTTAATTATATCTTTTGTATACTATAATATACATAATATTAGGTTTATAAATGTTTCTATTTAATTGAACTAAAAGAAAGTATATCCTTTAGGATATACTTGTTTATACCGAAGAAGCGGAGGTCCGATTCCTCCAAAGACCATGCATGAATAATATAAATACTTAAAAATAAGTATAATTCTATAAAAATATGATAAATGCAACAATGTGTTTTCTTAGAAATAATGGAAATTGGATTAGTGATTCTAATTTAGCAGATATAAGAATGTACCAAGGAGATAGAAGAATACTTGAATTAATTAGTCAAGAAGGTGTTTTTGAAGTTGTAACACAATATGACAAAGAGGAATTAGTTAGGTTTGAGTCACAAAGAGTTTTTTAAACAACATTTAAATAACTTAGTCGCATTAATATTAATAATAAATTGGGCTAAACAATTCGGTAAAACATAATCATCTTAAAAATAGTTAGCTCGTTAAAAAAGATTACTAAAACGATACATTTGTTTATGCTAAACAAATATTAAGTTAACCCTACAAAATAGAAAGATTTATAAATATGTAGGTATAACCTATCTCATGTATTTTAAGATTAAGAATATAAAGGGAAAGAAGTATAAATATGCAGTTAAAACTATAAGATTGCCTAATGGAAAGATTATTTCTTTAGAAAAAATATACAATAATAAGTCAAATGAAGAATTAAAGAGGTTTTTTTATGAAAAAGAAAAGCAGGAATATGTAAAGTATATTCTTTCAAATATAAAGCCAGACCATATATTTACAAAAGAACAAATTGAAAAAATTGAGGGAATAAGATTAAACTATCGAAAGATTCTTAGAAGGCTGACTAAATCAAATATTAAAGATATTTTAGATAGATTTACTGCTAATTTCACTTATGAAAGCAATGCTCTTGAAGGCAATTCACTTACATTAAAAGATGTAGCAATTGTAATGTTTGAAAATGCCTCTATAAAAGGCAAGGATTTAAGAGAGATTTATGAAACAAGAAATTCAAGAGAAATTGTTGAACAGATAATGAAAAAAAGGTTTGACATAAGCCATGAAGATATAATAAAAATCTATAAAATCCTTATGAAAGATATTTCTATTAATAAGGGATACAAAAAAATTCCAAATTTTATCCAAGGCAGAGAATCTTTAAAAACAAGCCTTCCAGAGAATGTCTATCAGGATATGGAAAAATTAATTAAATGGTATAATGACAATAAAAGAATTATTCACCCAGTTAAATTAGCAGCTATTTTTCATGGCAAATTTGAGCAGATACATCCATTTGAGGATGGAAATGGCAGAGTTGGAAGGTTCTTGATAAATGTTATGCTTGTAAAAAATAAATTCCCCCCATTAATAATAAGAAAATCTCAGAGAATTTCTTATTTATCTGCATTAGAAAAGTTTGACGCTAAACATAGCGATAGCCTTGAGAGGTTTATTTTAGAAAGATTTAAAGAAACTTATGGCAAATTCTTTGAAATTTATATTAAATATCTTAAAAGTTAAATAGGGATGAATACTAAATCTATCAATTAAAACATGCCAGAAAAAGATTATTATGAAATTTTAGGAATTTCAAAAGAAGCTTCTCAAGAAGAAATAAAAAAAGCATTTAGGCAGTTAGCAAGAAAATACCATCCAGATGTTAATCAGGGCAATAAAGAAGCAGAAGAAAAATTTAAGGAAATAAACGAGGCATTTCAGGTTTTAGGCAATCCTGATAAAAAACAGCAATATGACCAGTATGGAAGCTCTGCATTTAGCCAAGAAGATTTAAGAGGATTTAGGAACTTTAGATTTAATTTTGATGATTTATTTTCTGATTTTGGTTTTAGAGATATCTTTGATATTTTCAATCATGGAAGGAGAAAAGAATATGAAGATTATGAAGAAGGAGCTGATTTGCGATATGATTTAGAGATTAGTTTAGAAGAAGCATTTCATGGAATTAAAAAAACAATTGAAATACCTGTCAATGAAATATGCAAAAAATGCAAGGGATTGGGGGCAGAAGAGAAATACTTAAAAGAGTGTGATAAATGCAAAGGAGCAGGAAAGATAAGAATTGTAAGAAGACAGGGATTTACCCAATTTGTCTCTGTTTCTCCTTGTGATAAATGTCATGGCACTGGAAAAATAGCATCAAAATACTGCGATGTTTGTAAAGGAAAAAGGACAATTGAAAAAATACAAAAAATTGACATTAAAATACCGAGAGGAATAGATAATGGCCAGTATTTAAAAATAGAAGGCAAGGGAGAATTAGGAAAAAATGCACCTTCAGGAGATTTATATATTGTAATTCATGTTAAAAAGCACCCTATTTTTAAAAGAGAAGAAGAAAATTTATTCTTGGATAAAAAGATAAATTTATCAACATCAATTTTTGGAGGAAACATTGAAATTAAAGGCATTGATAACAAAAAAATAAAAATAAAAATTCCTGAAGAAACACAAAGCCATACTCCTTTCAAGCTTGAAGGACAAGGAATGTCAATTATAAATTCTAAAGAAAGAGGAGATTTGTTTGTAAGAATAATTGTTGATATTCCAAAATTAAGCAAGGACAAAGAAAAAGTTTTTAGAAAGTTGATTGAATAAATATTGAATTTACAAAGCCGGGGTTGTTTAATCTTATGATTTTTTTCTGTTCTATTATAATTCCTAGTCCATTCATCAATTCTTCTTAAAATTTCTTTTCTGAACCATATAGATCAAAAGAAGAAATTTAAATAAATATTCATAGTAAACTTTTTGATTTTTAAGAGATTTTAGGCAGACCGCTATAAACCATAGGTTTATAAAATTAAATTTGTTATAAAAAACATGGCAAAAATACCGGGAATAATTGGAGGCCTTGGGCCAGAAACAACTGCAAGGATTTATTTAGCCTTGGCTATAGAGAATAGCACTAAGGAATACCCCTGGAATTATAATTTCTAACGTATCTTTTCCGAAAATAATAGAAGAACAAATAATTGAGAAAAATAAAAGTTCTAAGTTAATGATTCCTTATGTTCTCAAATCAATAAAACAATTAGAAAAAGCAGATGTAGATTTTATAGTTTTGCCGTGCAATACCTTGCACGAGATTTTGCCAATTCTGAAAAAAGAGACAAAAATCCCTATTATTGATTTGGTTGAAGAAACAGGAAAAATTTTAACAAAATACCGTAGAGTAGGAATACTTGCCTCTACAAGAACAAAAGAATCAAAGATTTATAACAGAATCGCCAATCTAACTAGGATAATTTATCCCACACAAAAGGAGCAAGAGACAATATCAAAGATTATAATTAAGATAATAAGAAAATCTTATAATGAAACTGATAAATCCTGTATAAATCAAATTATTTCAAATCTTAAAAAGAGAGGGGCTGAAAAAGTAATTCTTGCTTGCACGGATTTAGCAAATGTTATTGAAAAAAGAGGTTTTTTTATAGATACCCAAGAAATTTTAACTTCAGCAATAAAAGAAAGAATGAAAAGTCAAAACTAACCTGACTGAATAACCCAAAAACCCTATAAACCCTTATTCTATATATAATCATGCTAGAAACCTTATCTTCAGCTTTGAAAAAAGGATTTGACAAGATAGCAGGTGCTATCTTTGTTGATTCTAAAACTATTGAATCAGTTGTAAAAGATTTGCAAAGGGCTTTAATTCAGGCTGATGTCAATGTCCATCTTGTAAAAGAAATAGGAGATAAGATAAAAAAAGAAGCTGCAAATGAAAAGCTAAAAGGAATTGAAAGAAAAGAGCATTTGACTAAAATTCTGCATGATGAAATTATAAACCTTTTAGGAGGAAAAAAACAAGAATTAAAACTTGAAAAAGGAAAAAATAATAAAATTATGCTTCTTGGATTATATGGGGCAGGAAAATGTGTTCATGCAAAAACTAAGGTTCAATTAGCTAATGGTGAAATTGATGAAATAAAAGAAATCTATGATAATTACAGCAAATCTCAAATAAAACAAATTCTAGATGATGGAGAGGTAATTGAATTAAAAAATGCGAATTTATCCGCGCCCTCTTTTAATCCAACAACACTAAAAATAGAAGATAAGAAAGTTACGCATTTATGGAAATTAAAAAAAGAGGACTTATATGAAATAAAATTAGATAATGGAAATGATTTTTCAATAAAAGTTACGCCAGAACATCCATTTTTTGTCTTGAAAAATGGAACTATTGCAAAAGTTAGGGCAGATGAAATAAATGAAGGAGATTTTATAGCTACTCCGAAAGATGTAGAGATTAAAGGAAAATTACAAAACTTATTTGAGGAAATAAAAAAAATTAATCTTGACATTTATCTAACGACTGAAGAAATCAAAGAATATATTTATTATGAAAATAAAACCTTAAGAGAGATTTGTAAAAATTTAAAGAATAGAAGGAATTATTGCTCTATGACTTACTTTATTAAAAGAGGAAGGTTTCCAATAGAGCTTATTAAAAATAATTATCCAAATATAATAAGAATCAAAGAAAATAAAAGTTGGAAAATAATTACATTCCCAACAGTATTAACAATAGAATTAGCAGAATTTTTAGGATATGTGATGGGAGATGGGCACATCAGGCCCAACTATGTCCAAATATCAAATGAAGACCCGGAAATTATTAATCGAATAAAAGAACTTTCAAAACTTCTCTTCAATATTGAACCGGTTATTAAAAGAGCAAAAAGAACAAAAAATATGTATGATATAAGAATTTGCTCAAAAACATTAGTTAAATTAATGTCTATCTTTAATCTTAAGCCAGGAAAAAAAGGAAAAAATCTTGCAATACCCAAGCAAGTAATATGTTCAGATAATGAAACAGTAAGAGCATTTATTAGAGCTTATTTTGATTGTGACTCTTCTCCAGTGGGGGATAGAAGATATATAGAACTATCTTCTGAAAGCAAAATATTGATACAACAGATGAGTATGCTTCTCAAAAGATTTGGCATTATATCTACAATATCAGATAAATCCGTAAACAATATAAAATACTGGAGGTTATCAATTAAGGCAAGATACGCAGAAAAATATTCTGAAAAAATAGGGTATATTATAAAACGAAAACAAAAAAGAGTTGATAATTATAGAAATATTGGGCTTAATGAGGGTTGTGGAAATCAGGACATGATTCCGTTAGGGAAGCTATTAAAAGAAATAAGATTGCTAAATGGCTTTTCTATAGGAGAAATACAAGAAAATGCAGTATATAGTTATGGTATTTATGAAAAAAGAGGGTGGATATCAAGAGAACAATTACAAAAACTTGTAAATTATTATCAATTAAAGAAAAAAGGGATATTTTCAGAGTTCTTACAAGACTTAGACCGAGACCTAATAAAAGGGAAATATAAAACTGAGTTTATAAATGGGGCAATTTATCACTTAAAAGACTTAGAGATTATAGAAAAAAATAAAGATAAAATAGTATTAACAAACAATGGAAAAGCTTATTTACAGCAAATAAATGAAAGCAATACTGAAAAATCTCTCGCATTACTTGAATATTTAGCTAATTCAAATATTTGCTGGCTACAAATAAATGAAATAAACAAAATAAAAAATGATGAAGAATTTGTTTATGACTTAACAATTGAAGATAATCATAGCTTTATTGCAGAAGGATTTATAGTCCATAATACAACAACATCATCAAAAATAGCATCCTATTATTCCAAACGAGGATTTAAAGTTGCAATTCTAGGTTTAGATGTTCATCGCCCAGCAGCTAGCGAGCAACTTGAGCAGTTAGGAAAGAAAATAAAAATTCCTGTTTTTATTGACAAAACAGAGAAAAAGGCATTGAATATATATAAAAAATACAAAAGAGAATTTGATGATTTTGACTTAGTTATAATTGACACAGCAGGAAGGCATAGCTTAGATAAAGAATTAGTTGATGAGATAAAAGCACTTGGAAAAGAAATAAAACCAGATTATACAATTTTAGTAATTCAAGCAGATATTGGGCAAGCAGCTAAAACTCAAGCTTCTGAATTTCAAAAAGCAGTTAATATTAATGGAGTAATTATAACAAGAATGGATTCTACAGCTAAGGGAGGAGGTGCTTTAACAGCTTGCAAAGAAACAAATGCACCTGTATTTTTTATAGGAACAGGAGAAAAAACAGAAGATTTTGAAAGCTTTAATCCAGAATCTTTTGTTTCAAGGCTTTTAGGTTTAGGTGATTTAGAAGGATTATTGGAAAAAGTCCAGTCAGCTGTTGATGAAAAATACCAGAAAAATTTAAAATCAAGGCTAGAAGAGGGAAAATTTAATTTATATGATTTTCAAGAGCAGATAAAGCAAATGTCAGGAATGGGAAGCTTTTCAAAATTAATAGGAATGATTCCTGGTTTGGGAAAAGCAAAAATTCCAGATAATTTGTTAGGAACTCAAGAGGAAAAGCTAAAAAAATGGCAGCATATAATTAATTCAATGACAAAACAGGAAATTGACAATCCAGAAATAATTGAAAAGCAGACTTCAAGATTAGGGAGAATTGCAAAAGGCGCAGGCACAACAACAACAGATGTCAGGCAGCTGATTAAGCAATACAAACTCCTCAAAGACATGGCAACAGGAATGTCAGATATGTCAGACTTTGACCCAAGTCAGGGCTTGTCACAAAAGCAGATGCAGAAACTAGCGAAGAAATTCGGAAAAAAAATGAGGTTTAAGTAAAATGAAAATCTCACTTTCTTACAAATTTACAGGAGAAAATTATGAGGAATTAAAAAAATTTTTAGACCAAGTTTGCAATGCCCTAAAAAATCAAGGGCATGAACCTTCTGGAACCTATATGAGGCGAGAAGAATTTGAAAAAAATAAAACCTCCCTAAAAGAAATAATGTTAACTGCCCTTAGATTTATCGAAGATTCTGATTGCCATGTTTCAATTATTAATTTTAATGAGAAAAGCGAGGGTATGCTTCTAGAAATAGGCTATGCTTATGCAAAGAACAAAAGAATGATAGTTGCAATTAAAAAAGGTATAAAAACTATCTGGCTAAAGGAGATTATTCCAGAGATTATTGAATATGAAAATCTTGAAGATTTATGTATAAAATTAAAAAAATTAAAATGACCTCCCAAATTTTAGCCCAAGGCGCAGAAGCAAAAATAACCCTAGAGAACAATACAGTCATAAAAGACAGAATCAAAAAATCCTATAGAATTCCTGTTCTAGATGAAAAAATAAGAAAGGCAAGAACAAGGTCAGAAGCAAAGATAATTGAAAAGCTGAAAGATATTATTCCAGTTCCTAAAATTCTTTCAACAGATAGCAAGGAAAAAATAGTTTTAGAATATATTGATGGAAAAAAGCTTTCAGATAATTTGGAAAATTTAAATTATAAAGAAATTTGCAAGCAAATTTCTGAAAACATCTCAAAAATGCATGACAAAGACATAATTCACGGAGATTTAACAACAAGCAATATGATTTTAAAGGAAAATCAAGTTTTCTTCATTGATTTCGGGCTTGCATTTCACTCAAAAAGAATAGAAGACAAAGCTGTTGACTTGCATCTTTTGAAACAAGCTCTTGATGCAAAGCATTTCACTATAGCTGAAGAATGCATTAAAATAATTCTGGATAATTACAAAGCTGAAAAACACAAGGAAATTTTAGAAAGAATTTCTGCTATTGAAAAAAGAGGAAGATACAGGCATTAATCAGTTTTTTTTACTAATAATCGCATTAACCCCCTGACAGCAATCCTAGCTCTTCTCGCAACTCTCTCAGATATACTTTCAAATCTATCTTGTCTTCTATGATAATGCCCATTTCCAAGATAAAGTGGCCTTTTAGAAGAAAGAAATTGCTCGCAATAGAGTAGCAATCTTCCATCTTTAGTTTTTATCCCTATTTTTTCAGATCCATTATCTGTAAAAATATCTTCTCTAAGAAAAGGACATCCCCTATATACAAATTCTCCATTCTCATCCCCTCCTTTTTGAAATAAAAAACAAGAAAAGCTACCATCTACATAATCCATCTGATAATGGCAATAAGGCCCATTATTTGTTTGTTGGTTTTGCTGATTTTCTGGCATTTTTAAAAATTAACAAAAATTTATTTTTAAGTCTTTCTCAGGTCGTAATCTTTTTCAACTTTTCCTTCTAATCTTTTATTTTTGATTTCAATAAATTTTTGCTCCCTCAAGCACCAAGGACAGCCTCTTACTTCATCAATATCAGCATCTCCAATACTAAACCATTTCCTGCAATCTGCATACCCGCAATTAAAGTGATATAAACCCTCAGTGCAGTATCTTCCTTCAACCATTTTTTTAATAAAAAAATTAGCTACTTAAATATTTATATGATAGATTATAGCCCCGCCAGGATTCGAACCTGGGTCTCAGCGTCCAAAGCGCCGAATACTTGACCACTATACTACGGGGCTATTAAAATATTTTTTTAGCTTGAATAAATGCTTGGGATTATGAAACCCAATTGATTTATAAAATTTTGCTATTTTGCAAAAATTTTAATTATAAAATTTTCCAGAACAAAAACCTTTAAAAGCTTATCCACATAGATAATCCTAAAGAAATAATCCCTTCGGGATTAAAGTTTTCAAAAATCCTATATGGATAAGCTTTAAATAACCTTATCTATAATCAATTAACATGACAAAAACAAAACCAGAATTAAAGCTTGAAAAGCCTATTTGGCTCAAATACACAGAAGAAGAAGTAAAGGCAATAATTTTAAAACTGGCAAACAAAGGTATGACCGCTGAAAAAATAGGTCTTGTTTTAAGAGACCAGTATGGAATCCCAAAAGTAAAAATTTATGAGTTAAAAATAAAAAAAATCCTTGAAGAAAAGAACAAATATGAAGAGCCTGCAATAAAAAACTTAAATGAAAAAGCAGTAAAAATAGAAAAACATTATAACAAGCACAAAAAAGACAAAAAAGCAGAGCGCTCCATGATAATAACCAAAGCTAAATTAAAAAAAATTCAAGATTATCATCAAAGAAATGTTGCATAGAGTTAAGCTAAATTTTAAAGATTTTACAAAAGAGGATGCTCATAAAAAAAACAGAAGAATTTGCAAAGATTTTTTTAGAAAAAACAAAAGACAAAAAACTTCATTTAGTTAGCCACTATGATACTGATGGAATCACTTCTGCAGTTATCTTCATAAAAACTCTTGAAAGGATGTATAAGCAATTTTCTCTTAAAATAATCAAGCAGTTGTCTGACGAAGAGATTCTTGCCTTGCCAAAAAACAAAACAATTATTTTGTTAGATTTAGGCTCAGGAAGCTTAGAAAAACTCTCAAGGCTAGACAATGAAATCTTCATAATAGACCATCATGAAATAGATAAAGGAAAGATAAGAGGAGACATAACACTAATTAATCCCCATATTTTGGAAGAATATGAAAATTTATGCTGCGCAGAATTAACTTATCTTATTTCAAAAGCTATTTCAGAAGGAAACAAAGACCTTGCTTACCTATCAATAATTGGCATGGTGGGAGACACAATGGAAAAAGAAATCAGCAAGACAAGAAACAAAATAATAAAAGAGGCGAATGTGACTGTAAAAAAAGGTTTGTTAATTTACCCTTCAACAAGGCCCTTAGATAAAGCTCTTGAATACAGCTCCCGTCCTGTAATTCCTGGGGTTGTAGGAGACAGAGAAGGAACTTTTGAGTTTCTAAAAGAAGCGGGAATTAAAAAAATAGGAAAGACCTACAAGGCCCTTATTGACTTAAGCGATGAAGAAATGAAAAACCTTGTCACTGCAGTTATGCTGAGAATCTCTCCAAATGAGAAACCTTCAGATTACATTGGCAATCTCTATTTAGTAAAATTCTTTAACAAAATTGAAGACGCAAGAGAATTATCAGCTGTTATCAATGCCTGCAGCAGAATGGGGCATTCAGGCATAGCTCTTGGTTTGTGCCTTGGAAACAACAATGCAAGAAAAAAAGCAGAATGCCTTTATGTAAAATATCGCCAGCATATAATATCTGGATTAAAATACATAGACAAAAATGAAAAAATAAAAGGGAAAGAATATATAATCATTAATGCAAAAGACAAGATAAAAGATACAATAATAGGCACTCTTGCAAGCATTCTTTCATTTTCCCCGGTTTATGAAGAAGGGACAATAATTATCGCAATGGCATATAACCGGGACAAAATAAAAGTATCAACGAGAATAGCTGGCAGGAATCTAAAAAATAGGCATAATCTAAAAAAAATAATGGATTCGGTTGCATATGTCCTTGGGGGAGAATCAGGGGGCCATGAAAATGCAGCAGGCTGCACAATCTCAATTGAAAAGGAAAGAGATTTCATTGAATTAATAAAAAAGAAGTTTGAATTTGAAATAGTGAAGGTTAATCCAAAAATTTAAAAACCCTTTTCAACCTATTTTTCTATGAAACCAAAACATAGATTCATTAAAGTAAGGTGCCAAGGATGCAAAAACGAGCAGACAATTTTTGAAGGGGCTACCACAAAAGTAAAATGCCTGATTTGCGATGCAACTCTTGCAGAGCCAAAAGGCGGAAAAGCAGAAATAAATGCAAGAATAATTGAGGTTTTAAACTAATCAAAAACAAACCTTTATAATACCCAAATATAATCTCTTTCTATGGAAAATGGATTAGAAGAAGGGCAGATTGTCTTATGCACAGTTGAAAATATAATCGGAACAACAGTTTTCGTAAAAATAGAGGGAAATAGAGAAGGGACAATAGTTACCTCTGAAATAGCTCCGGGAAGGATTAGAAACTTAAGGGATTATGTTATTCCTGGGAAAAAAATAGTCTGCAAAATATTAAGAATAAGAGACAATAGGATTCATCTTTCCTTAAGAAGAGTAAAACCTTTTGAAAGAAAAGAACTTTTAAGTAAAATAGAAAAAGAAAGAAGTTATAAGGCAATAATAGAAACTGTTTTAGGAAAAGAAGATGCAAAAAAAGCAATAGAAAGAATAAAAGAAAAATATTTTATTTTAGATTTCTTTGAAGAAATAAGAAAATCTCCAAAATTAATAGAAGATTACCTAGACAAGGGGCAGTCTGAAAAAATCCTTAAAATTTTAGAATCAAAAAAAGAAAAGCCAAAAGAAATAAAGCAAGTTTTCAAGCTTTCAAACAAGTCTTCAAATGGCATAGTAATCATGAAAAATATTCTCCAGGAATCTTGCAGCGGGACAAAATGCAATATAAAATATCTTGCAGCAGGAAAATACTCTATTTCAATAAAGGGGGAAGATTTCAAGGGAATAAAAAGCGAAATTAACAAAACAATGGAGAGCATAGAAACTCAGGCAAAAAAAAGCAGCTCAGAATTTTCACTGGAAAAAAGCTAATTTTTAATGCAGAGATAAATATTTAAACTTTCTTAAAACAATCTGCTTTGCTTTTCAACCTTATCCAAGAGAGCCTGTCCATAAACCCCATCATATCCAGGTTTAACTTTTATTTCCCCTTCTCTATTCCTTATTATCAAGTCAAGCAAAATTTCATTTTTCAAAATCTTGGTAAGTTCACTCTTGCTTGCCTTAAGAAGAACATTAAACTCATCCCCAAAATTATTAATTAATTCATTATAAATTTTCCAACATCCCTTGCTGTTTATTCCAATATTCAAAGCCAAAGCAATAAGCTCATGCAAGGGCAGTATTTTATAATAAAATTTTTTATTTTTATGGTTAGCAATTCCTTTAGATGCTAATTCTTCAACTCTTGATTCAACTCCTATTGTCAATAATCTTCCACATTTTGGGCATATTCCATTTAATTTTTTTCTTTCCAAAGGAGAACATGAAAAACCACAATCAGCATGCCCATCCCAATGATATTTGCCATAACAAGAATCAGCCTCAATTGTTCCAATAAAACTTTTTTTTCTTATCTGCTCAATTATCATGTCATAGCTTAATTTTTTTCTTTTTTCTAAACTAAAAATCGTTGCCTCGCGCCCAAGGCGATGGGGCCAAAAAGAATGTGCGTCAGAAAAACTCAAAATTGCAATATCATCTAAATCTTTTATCCTCCAATTCATTTCAGCATCTGAACTTATTCCAGTTTCAATTGCATGAATCCTATCAACTTTGTCTAAAAAAGCTTCTTTTAAACTATCAAAACCACTTTTGCTTCCAAATATTCCGAAATAAGGAGTCCAACAATGAGCACATATAATCTCAATATTATCATTAATCTCCTCCATCTTTGCTGCAAAATCCCTGCAAGTTATATTAAATATAGGCCTTCCATCATAATCTCTTCTCCCTTTTGTATCCAGCCATTTATTAATCCTCTCAACAGCTTCAAAATCAGGCGCAAGATAAACTAAATGCACGCTTCTTCCTCTTCCATCCTGAGAATACATTAAGGAAATTTCAGAACTTAATATAAATGGAAAATCATAATAATAAAAAATTCCATTTTCCTCTTTTAATTCTCTTATTTCTTTTAGCCATTGGGGATGAGTAAAATCCCCTGTTCCCAATAAACCCAAACCTTTTATCTTAGCCCATTTAACTAAGTTAGGAATATTCAGCTCTTTGCTGCAAGCCCTTGAAAACCTAGAATGTATATGCAAATCAGAAAAAATTTCATTAGAAATTTTTTGTGAGACAGAGAATCCATTCTCTGGATCTGCAAAAACTTCATTTTTAGCATTTTCCATAAAAAAAATAGAGAAAATTAGTTTTTATAGATTGTTGTAAAGTTTATCCATATTCAAATTCTCAAATATCTCGCTAACTGATAAATATCTCCGCTATTATAAGTTATATTTGAAACAGTTATTTGAACCAAAGCAAGAAACCACATAAACAAGATCCAGTTAACAGCAAGGACAAAAGTCAAGTCATACTCTTTCTTAAATCTTACCTTATAAAAAATATAAACATTAGCAAGAGAAAGATAAATTCCAATTAAAAATAAAAATCTCAAGTCTGAAACAATGCCTGAGATATTTATTTCAGTCCTTTGGAATTTGTCAAGATTTTTATAAGCATCAAGATTAAATCTTGTTATCCCGAGCTTTTTAACATTTGGATTGAAAAAATTAGGGATTGTTTCTAAAAGATTAAAACTATAACTGCTTTCAATCCCATATTTTCCCAAAGAATCCATATGGGCTTTTTCATGAAAATAAGTTGAGATTTGTATTAAATAAGGCAAAATAAAAAATATAGTTATAAAAAGAAAAGATGCTACGCTAAATACTCTCCAAACCTCTTTTTTTAATTCTTCATCCATATAATAATTAAAAAAAACAAGTTTATAAATGTTTTTTATTCAGGCTCCTCATCACCAACTCCTTTTAAGCCAACAAAAAACACGCATTCATTTTCAGGAAGATTCGGACTGTCAATAAGCTTCGCAACCCTGCTTCCTTTTTTCCCTCTTCTTAAATACAAGCGGTATGTGCTCGCGTGTCCTAAAATATTCCCACCAACAGGAGTTGTTGGATCTCCAAACATCATAGCAGGATTTGCCATTACCTGATTAGTAACATAAACAGCAAGATTAAACTGCTCAGACATTTTCATTAAATTATGTAAATATTTATTTAATTTCTGCTGCCTGTCAGCTAACTGCCCTCTTCCAGTAAATTCAGCCCTAAAATGCGCAGTTAAAGAATCAATTATAACTAATCTTACAGATTCTCCATTTTTTATTAGCTCTCCAATTTTATCAACAATAAGAATTTGATGGTCTGAATTAAAAACCCGCGCAACTAAAATATTTTTTAAAACATTTTCAGGATTTAATCCCTTAGCTTCTGCTATCTGCCTTATTCTTTCAGGCCTAAAAGTTCCCTCGCTATCAATCCATGCAACTTTTCCTCCAGCACCCCCTGACTCAATAGGCAACTGCACATTAACAGCCAAACTAAATCCTAATTGGCTTTTCCCAGACCCATATGCACCAAATGCTTCAGTTATTGCTTTAGTTTCAATTCCTTTTCCTCCCAGAAGATTATCTAATTCCTTGCTTCCAGTTGTAACATGAAAAATCTCCTTCCTTTTTTCAGCAAACTCTAACCCATCCTGAAAACCTAAACTCATCATTTTTCTTGCAGCTTGTATTGTTTTTCTCGCTGTTGCTTCTCCAAAACCCGCAAACTCAGCTAATTCAGTAGGAGAAAGAACAGCAATGCCCATTAAATCAAAAATTCCTGCAGATTCTAATTTCTCAATTGCAGCAGGGCCTATCCCAGGTAGATCAGAAAGCTTTGTCTCCTTTTTTTCATTTTCTTCACTTTCCTTTTTCTTAGCCATACTAAAAATAAATAATCTTTCTTTATAAGTCTTGTTTAAATTCATTATATATGTTAAAAAACACCCATAAATCTCAAAAAACAAAGCTCAAAAAAAACAAAACAATATCAATAAGAACGAGAAAAAAGAATAAGCTCTCCTCAATTTTCCCGCCAGTTCTAATAAACCCAGAGCTTCTTCCTTTTAAAGGCCAAAAAGGCTGGACCCCTTCTTTAGTAAAAGAATCGCCTATTAAATGGATAGAATATCCTATAAAAAAACCCAAACTTGCAACAGGCCAGAAAATTGCAATTAAAATTGATAACAAAACAGCAATTGTTAGGCTATGTATTATTCCCCTATGATTTACAAAAAACTGCAGGGGTTTAAAAACAAAATGCCTGCCAAAACTTGAAAAACCAGAATCCAAATCAGGAATTATTGTTGCAACTAAAACAGCTATTACAAAAATCAGTTTCTCATTTACATGAGTGGCAAATAGCATTAATATAAGCCCTGCGAATGCGATATGAGTTTTAAGATACATTTTCCAGCTCTTTAACCTAGTTTAATAGAATAAAATCATTAATAAATCTTACTTTTCAAGCTCTTCAATTAATTTATCAATATTAAGCTCTTCAATTTTAGAGACAATAAATTCATTTCTATTAAACATATTATTTCTCCTTACTTGCCCTGAAACAAGAACCTCTTTTCCAAGAAACTCCTTTTTTCTTATAGAAAACAATTCAGAATTTTCAATTTCCTCTTTTGTCATTAATTTTTCAAGCTGCTCAAAAAAAATAACAGCTCTTATTAAATCTGTCCCATCATCAATAACAAATCCAAGCAAAGCTCTTTTTTCAGGAATTATTTTTCCATGCTCATTGCATTCCCCTGTCTCGCTGACTTTTCTCCTGCATTGAGGACAGATTAAAAAAAATCTGGGCTCAAACATCTGGACAATAAAAGCTCTAGCAGAAGTATTATCATTTGCCTTGAATTCAGCTATTGTTTTTTTAGAAACAGCTCTTTCAATAACAACTCCCCCAATAATCTTGTTGCAGGGTTTTATTTCAGAAAAAGAAGTTAAATGTAATTCCCCATTTCTCACACTTGCATTAGTTATCTCAACAACGCAGTTTTCAATTATATTCCCTTTTGCGATTAAGTCAATATGATTCTCATCCCATAAAACAACCCTTATATTGCTTGTCTCATCAGCTAAAATAAAACTGCCTATTCTTCCACTTCTTCCATTTTTATTATACTCTCTTATTGGAAACAAGCTAATTATCTTTCCAGCTAAGTTTATTTTTCTCATTCCAGGAACTACCTGCGAAATTTTTATAATTTGCTTTTCAAAACTTACTCCTAATTCAGCAGCAATAACCTGTGCAGCCCCTTCTTTGCTTATTAATCCAGAAAGCTTTGCCTGCTTAGCTTCAATTTTTTTCTTTATTTCCTCAATTGAAAGTCCAGATTGTTGTGCAATAAATTCAACTAATTTCTCATAATTTTCTTCCATCTTTTTCAAAATAACACCTTAAACAAAAAAACTGCCTTTATAAGAATTATGTTTATTAAAAATAACAAACAAAAACCTTTATAAATCCCTGTTTCAAAAAAATATCATGGGAACTGCTATAATAAAAATTAAAATAATGCCAGATGACCCAAAAACAAACCTGGATGAAATTGAAAAAAAAGCAAAAGAAATAATAAGCAAATCAACAATTTCCCGGATAAAATCAGAAAAAGAGCCAATTGCCTTTGGCTTAGTTGCCTTGTATCTTATATTTGCATTTGACGAAGAAAAATCAACAGATGAAATGGAAAATTCTCTAAGAAAGCTCCCTCATGTAAGCTCAGCTGAAATAGTAGATTTTAGGCGGGCGTTAGGGTAATTTAATATCTAATTTTTATTTTCTCTAATGCAAGTTTTTATCCTCATTTAAATCTTTCGTTCAAAATCTTTATAACCTCCTTTTCTCTATCTTTTCTATGTTATCCAAAGAACAAGCAGAGGACATAAAAAAACAGCTTCTCCCTCAAATAGACAAGCTTCCAAATGAAAACAAAGAGCAGATAAAAGAATATATCCAAAACTTGAATGAAGAAGAATTAGAAGAGTTCTTAAAACAGCAGAATATTCAAATAAATCAAGAAGAAAAAACAGAAAGCGGGCAAGGAAATAAAACAAGCCCGTGCGTCTTCTGCGCAATTGTAAAAAACGAGATTCCTTCCTATAAAATAGCTGAGACTAAAAAAGAAATCGCAATACTAGAATTAAATCCCTTAACAAAAGGGCACTCAATAATCCTTCCTATAGAACACGCTTCAATAGAAAAGATTCCAAAATCTGTCCTCTCTCTTTCACAAAAAATAGCAAAGAAAATAAAGAAAAAGCTAAAGCCAGAAGACATTAAAATAGAAACCTCAAGCCTGCAAGGGCATGCAATGATTAATGTAATCCCTATTTACAAAAATCAGAAATTGGAAAAAAAGAAAGCAGATGAAAAAGAGCTGAAAGACCTGCAAAAAAAACTTGCAGTGCAAAAAAGGCAGGCGCGAGGAAAAAAAGAAAAAAAACCAGCAATAACAAAAGCAAAGCCCCAGTCCAATCTTCCTGAAATAGGATTCAGGATACCTTAAGAAACAGCATTCCTATTCCTTTCAATAGAAAATTCAAGATAAGGTTTTCTTATTCTCCTATCAGGATACAAAACTCTTAAAGCATCAACTATCCTCCCCCCCACCTCATCTTTATGATTCAAAAAAGAATCATAAACCTGTTCAGGAACATCTAATAATTCCATGACTTCTCCCCTAGTAAAACCCAAATCTTTCGCTTCATAAATCTGGCTTGCAAGGCAACAATTTAATTTTCTTATGTCAAAACCAGCAATAACCTTGCTAATTTCTGGTCTCTTTGCTTTTATTCCAAACTTTTGAAAACTTTGAAAAACTGTATATGCAGGCAATCCTAAAAAATAAGCAATGTCTGAAACAGGCATTTGAATAGAAACAGCTCTTTTAATAGCTTGTTTCTTCCATTTAGGAGTTATTTCTCTTTTATGAGAGCCAAAAAGCGGCTTTTCTCCAACTAATTTAAGCACTCTAGCAGCTTGAAAATCATATGGAAATATCAATCCTTCTCTTAACCTTTCCAAAGATATTTTTTTACCCTCTCTTTTTCCTTGATAATATCTTTTAAAAAAAGTAAATAAATTCTCAAAATCATAGCTAGTTCGCTTATACCTATGCAAATACTCTTGAGCTTTTTGATAAGCTTCTCTATCTTCTAAAGGAATTTTGCTAAGAATTACTTGCTCAAGAACATCTTCAATTTTCAATATTTCTTGTTTTTTTAATCTCTCTCTTTCCAAATAACTTGTCTTCTCAATATAATGCTTCCTGCTTTTTCTCCATTTTTCATGCTTCCCAGTTTTGATAATATAACTGCTTATGCACTGTTCTGTAACTCTTTCTCTTTCAGCAATTTCCTCAAGAGAAAGCCCCCTCCTAATCAATCTATCTCTATTATGAAAGGATTTTCTCTCCTGCCTTCCAATAATACCTAGATTATATTTAGAGTTATATCTAACAAGAGTAGTCTTAGAATATCCAATTCTATTCCTCATCTCTTCATAACTATTCACCCCCTCTTTAACCAATCTTCTTATCTCCTCTAATCTTTCAGATTTTCTTTTTCTGAATTCTCCAATTTTATATTGCCCTCTATATACCTTTACAGTGCCTTTTGCTAATCCAACAATTCTTCCAATTTTTTTATCAGTCTCAGCGCCAAGCCCCATAGCGCGCTTTATCTCTGCTATACTTTCAAGTTTCGTTCTTCTTCTCTTAATATTTCTTCTTAACATTTTGCTGCCTGACATGAAATTTATTTTTTACTCTGTATCAAGAACTCTTTTTCCAAATAAGCAGAGAATCAATAATTTAAAAATATATGGGTTTTAAAACATCCCCCAGCCATAGCTTAAGTAAAGCAAAATCAAAAACCCAAGCAAAAAGCTAGGAGTGAATGGAACTCCATATTTTATAAGTATTTTCCTCTTGCATTTTTCTTTTATTAATTTCAATTCCCTTTTAGAAACTCCTTCCCATTTAGATTCAATTTTCCTTCCACCAATATAAATATCCTCGTAAAGCCAATCACCTTCTGTAATTTTATCAGGCTCTACTGGTTTTATCATGCATGCTTCTTCAACAGCTTTTGCAAACACAAACAAAATAGGAAAAAGCAGGACAATCAAGCCAATTAAAACAAATTTAATCTCGCTTAAAACAAAAACAGAAACAATCCAAAAAATAAAAAAAGCACATGCAATGAAAAACAGTTTTCCATAAATTTTCCATTGCCTTGCAAATTCATGCCCAAATCTCTTGAAATTAACAGCAATCATAAAAAGAGAATAAATCAAAACATAAACAGAACCAGCAAGCAAAAACAATAAAATAAAACCTGCAAAAATCTTCAAATTTATAATCCAATCATAACTAAACGGCATTACAGCCCCAAGTGCAATAAACAGCTTTGCATCACCTCCTGCAAATAATCTGGAATAATAAAACAAATTTCCTAAAGCTAAAAAAATAAGAAAGCCAAATACCCCATTAAAGAAAAACCAAGTTTCATAATTAAAAACAGCCACAAACCCTCTATAACTAAGTGCAATTGCAATCAAAGAAAAATTCCATAAATTATCAACCTCTCTTCTTTTAAAATCCTGAAGTATTGCTCCTATAATCCAGACAAGGGCAATTCCAATCAGGAATATGTTTTCATTTGTTAGTATCATCTTCAAAATAAAAAGCATTTATCTATCTTTTTGTTTAATTTGTAAATGCTTTTTATTTTCACCTCTTAAAAATACAAATTAAGATTAGCTTATAAAACTTGCCTATCTTTTGAAATCCCTTTGTCAAAATCAAAATGCCTTAAGATAGCTTCTTCAACTGGCTTTCTATAATTGCCTACATCAGCAACTCCAAGAACCTTTATTTTTTCTAAGCTTATGTTATATCCCCTTATCAAAGAATCTCTCATATAAACAAAATAAACCTGCTTAACTGCCATTTTATATCATGCTTTAATTCTTCTTTCCTTTTTAGAACTCCTCATAGCCCCGCCTTTTTTATATCAGTTATACCTGGCTTTCGCTCTCCTGTCAGTTTTCTTGCTCTTCCTTTTTTCAGCAAATCCATAATCCATTTTATCTCACCTCATAAAATAAACAAAATCAAAACTTAAATATTTTTTGAAAGGTATAAAATATACCAAAATTAGGTATAAATTAAACCGAAAAGTTTATAAGGTATAAAATATACCAAAATTAGGTATAAATTAAACCGAAATTAAAATGACTTCAATAGAAGAGCATCTAAACAAAATTAAGGAGCATCTTGATGAAATAAATGATGCAATAGAAGAAGGCATAGAAAAAAAGCCAATTACAATAGGATTTCACTGCTCAGCTTGTGCAATCCAATTCTTAGAGCTTTATCTTCATGCTCTAAACAAAATTTCAATAGGAAAAGTAATAAAGCATGACTGGTTTAAAAGGCCTCAAACAGAACAAAAAATATTGCCTCTTATCGAAAGAAAGCTTCCAGTGGAATTTTCAAAAAAAGCAAAAATCTATAATTTAATCTATGAATTAGAAGAAGAAAGAACAATTCTAATGTATGGAAAGCCTGTAAAGGGGCAAGTCAAGAAAGTATTAGAAATTTTCCAAAAAATTAAAGAAATTTTCATAAGTTTATTGAAAAATGAAAACATCACAATTGAATAAAGAACTAATTGCATATGCTCTTGCATTTGTCTCTTTTATATTTCCTAAAATAGAAAACATTAAAGAAATAATCCTTTTTGGCTCAGTTGCAAGAGGAGAAGCAGGCAAAGATAGCGATATTGACTTATTTTTTGACCTGGAAAATGAAAAACATGAAGAAGAAATTAAAAAATCAATAGAAATTGGATTAAAAAAATTCTATAAATCCAAAATAGCTGAAACCTCGCAAGCTAAGGGAATTAACAATCCAATCAAAGCTAATATTGGAGATTTAAGCAAATGGAAATTAAAAAGAAGTATAATAAGCAATGGAATAACTCTTTATTCAAAATACAAAGAAATACCAGAGAATTTAAAGGGATATGCAATTTTCAATATTGCTCCAATAAAGAATATCGCAAAGAGAAACCAGATAATAAGAAAGCTTTTTGGAAGAAAAGAAAAAGGCTATAATGCCAAGGGAATCATAGAAGAATTAAATGGCAAAAAATTATCACCAACAAGTTTTATAATCCCATTAGAGCACTCAAAAGAAATCCTAGAAATCCTAGGCAAAGAAAAAATTAATTACTCCTTTTTTGAATTCTGGACAGATAAAATTTAGCAATTCCTCTCTTTTCTTCTTTCCTTTTCAGAGCTCCTCATAGCCCCGCCCTTCTTATATCTGTTATACCTGGCTTTCGCTCTCCTATCAGTTTTCTTGCTTTTTCTTTTTTCAGTAAATCCATAGTCCATTTTAAACCTCCTAAAATTTATTGGTGATTTCCCAATAACCCCCCCTAGCCCCGCCAATCCTCTTAAGAATATTCTTTTCTCTTAGTTTAGCAATATTATTTTCCACAGCAGTAGTGCTTATCTCTATCCTTCTCGCGATTTCCGGAATAGAGATAAATTTATCTTTTGAAATAATTTCAATTATTTTTCTTTGATTTTCACCCAACTTTTCACCCAACTTTTCACCCAACTTGATTTTCGAAACTTCTATTGCTTTTCTCTTGAACACAGTTATAAAAACATCTGAAATATCCCTAAATTGGGTTTTTGGCTCTTTTGACAAAATAAGCTTAATTCCTCTGCCCCATCTCTCTCCAAAATGAATTCTCTTGAATAACTCAGCAATTAAAGGGTTTCTCCTTTTGCTTGGTGCAATCCCTTTTATAATCTGCTCTAATTTAATATCTCCAAAAACTCCTCCAGGATTCCTTATTTCCACCCTGTCTTTAAAAACAGCAACCTCAACAGATTCATATTCCCTATAATCTCTATGACAAAAAGCATTTATTATAGCTTCCCTTAATGCTTCTTTGTCAATTTCAGGAACATCAATTCTGTACAGCCCTTCAACTTTCATCCCAAGATGAATATTTTCTAAAACATATTCTTCTGCCTTTTCAATTAAAAATAAAATATCCCCCTCAAACTCTTTCCGGTCAATAATAACTGCAGTGTCTTTATTTGCAAAAACCGCGCACCTTAATTTGGCGCTTTGAAAGAATCTGCGCGGCTCTTTTCCAAACAATAAAACTCCTGCATTTAAAATCTTACCTTCAGATAAAACTTCCAATCTCTCAAGAGAATCTTTAACCGAAGAGTATTCTAATCCTGCTTTTTTCAAATAGTTTTTAATCTTTTCTTCATCAATATCTTCCAAACTAGCTTTCTCGCAAGCCTGATTGTCCCATCTCATTCTCTCTCTATTTTTATTCAAAATAATATTTTCAAGCTCTTTAAGAGAGAGCTGTTTGTTTTCAGTTCCTGTTCTTATATACGCTCTCCCATAAGCCAAATAAGGAATTTCTTTTCCTTCAAATTCAATTCGAACGCAAGACTTCCCTTTAATGATTAAACTCTCAATTTTCGGAAAAATTTTAGGCTCAATGTAATCTGAAACAGCCTTTGATATTTCTCTAAGCGTTGCATCAGAAACTTCCTGCCCGATAACCTCTCCATCATTTTTAATCCCAAAATAAACCTCTCCCATCTTATGCTTGTTTAAAATAGCAACAATAGAGATAATTGCTTCTTTCAAGAGGGAAGTTGATTTCTTATATTCCCGCGTTTCATTTTCCATCTTTCAAATAGCCCCCAATAAAAAGATAAAACAAAACACCTATATATTACTTGCTATTTTTTTGATTATATATGTTTAACCTTTCTATATCTCATAAAAGCATGCCCAGCCTAATACCCAAGAAATTTATAAACTTGACCACTAGAATAACCATTTGAAAATAGCTCCTCGCCAAAAAGGAACCTACCCTCTACAATAAAAAAATAAAATGTAGAGGGTAAGGCATTTAGAAGTATGTTGGCGAAAGCATAGGCATCATTAAAAAATGATGCGATTATAATTCAATTATGATGCAGTTCAAAATCCCAATTAAAAAAATCAATTAAAATTTAAAAATAAAAAAAGAAAAATTATTTTTCTTTGCCAGCGCAAGTTATTTGATCTGTATTGGTACATTCCGCTATAGTTCCTTGTTTTTCTAGATTATCGCACTTCACTTGAGAAACTAAAGCAAGTTCGTCGGGATTAGTTCCCACAGCCCCATCACTCTTAACTCCTTTAACCTTAAAAGACTCTTTACAGAATTTAACATCATCTCCAGCAGCGCATGCAATCTGGCATACCTGTCCAGCTGTTGAAAGATCCTGGGCAGTTCCTCCAAATATATTCAGTTTAGCCCACAAATTGCTCCAGCCACTTGAAAATCCAAGTGCAAGTATAACCAGCACAATCAAGGCAAGAACAATTATCACAATTGTCCCAATAGTCATTTCTGCGCCTTTTTTATTCATTTTCATCTCTTTTTTTACCTCCTTTCATATTCCATAAACTATGCTTTTACTAGTATTTCTCTCCTATTTTTTTCATAGTTTCTGTATTATTGAAAAGATTAACAATACTGCCATGATTATTATCCCAGCCCAAGTTATATAATACCAAACCCTTTTCCATTTTCTTTTAATTTTCTCCTCTCTTTAATAGTTTATTTAAGCATCCCCCCCTTAAAAACCTTTCTTGGCTGGTTTTTACAGCTTTAGTATCTTCCTTACCTTTTCAAAGCCTCTTTCAGATAATCTTCTTTAAAGATTGAAAATGCCCATAAAGGTATATAATAAATTTTCTTTTTTTCATAAATTTTTTTCTATTTCCATTGTAAATATTCGCTTATCATAATCAGCTAATATTAAGCTTTTAAGCTGATTGTATTAAGCTTAAAATTTTATTGATTGCCTATTGATTTTAACATTTTTTAATTTTTCAAAAATTAATTCTACATAAAATCCCTTTCAAAAACCTCAGAATACTTATAGCTTACCTTTAACAATTCCTTATCAATTCCTTCTAGCTTGTTATCATAAAAAATTTTATCTAAACTTATCTCAAATTTAATTTTCACTCTTTTAGCAAGCACAAGAGGAGTAATTTCAATATTCTCTTCTTTTACTAGCATTCCCTTCTTCAAAAAATGTTTCTTATTTCTAAGAAGAAAATCCTAAAACCGGATTTTTCAAGTCTTCTTTGCTTATCAAATACTCTTTTTCAAATTTATATTCTACAGAAACAGGAAAATTAATTTTGTTTTCAACAGATGCTGCTAATTTAAAATTCTTTATAATCGGCTTTCTGACAATTTTCAGTTTGTCATTTTCAAAGCTGAAAAGATAAAGATCCTTTTCCTCAGACTCTGCATTTGAAGCTAAAAAAATCCTGAAATCTTTATAAGCAGGCATGAACAAAAACTCTTCAAATTCTCCCCTGAAATTAGCAAGAAACTCTTCACTCCCCCATTCAGCTAATTTCATGTCTGAAACTCTTTTTGCAGAAAAAACCAATAGCTCATATTCCTGTATTTCAAAAGTTTCTCTTTCATTCTGAATCTTTAATAAAGGGGAAGGAGAAACAAAAGAGTTTGAAACACTTTTCAGCTGGCCATTATAGATCATAATTGAAATAAAGCACATAAACAAGGTAATTAAAACTAGGTACAAAGAAAAAAACTGCGCTTTTTTAGTTATTTTTTTTGCCATCATTTTAAATTAAATTCAAAGCCCCCTCCAGCCCTGCTTATTCTTAGCTTGATTCCAGTAAATACATAAACTTTTGAAGGATTAAGCAAGTTTTCTTCTTTGTATTCATTTTCAACATACCCAGATCGCTGTATAGTTACTCTATAATCCGGCTGTCCATTTTTAGGTTTTTCTATAATTATCTCCATTGATGCAGAATCTTTTATAAGATACTCAAAATAATTAGCGCAGTTTTTTTCAAAAAACTTTTTTACCTCTTCTGTGTTTTCCAAAGTCCATAAACTTATTACCTCCTTCACATTTCTCCTGCTTCCTTCAAAATCTCCATAACAGGAAAGCGCTAACTTTAAGTTAATTGAATCAAGGTATCCTAGTGCATTTGCATCAATATCTAATTCATGATTTTTCTCATCAATTAACATTCCTGTTTGAATATTCCCGAATTTTTTAACAGCATAAGAGCCAATTGAAAATAAAATTATTATAATGACAATTAATATAGTAGAGAAAAAAATCACAGGAACGCTTCCAACTATGCCTTTTTTATTTTTTCCCATTTTAAGCCCCCTCAGCAGTCAAAACAACCATTGACACTCCTTTTTGCATGTTTTCTCCTGAATTTTTAACATTCATCCATCCTCTCCAATAATAAATTCCAGGTTCATACCTTCTTATCAGCCCCACATAAGATTCATCCATGTTGTCAATAGCTAATTTAATCCAAGAAATTCCAGAATCACCATGCTCTAAAACTTTAATTTTCTTTTCCTGGTTTGAATCATCTGTCAAACTAAAAGAGCCGATTTCATCCTTCCAGATAGTCAGCATTACATAAAATCTTTTATTATCCTTAATCCCGCAGTAATCTAAGAGATTTTTCTCATCTTCTCCAGAGAATTGCGATAAATCCAAAATCCCATCAGGAGCAATGCAATGCATAACCTCTCTTGCAAGAATTCTTGACTCAACATCTCTTACATCAATATGATAATCATAAAAAATCGCAGAAACTCCGATTATCATAAATGCAATAAGAACAACTAATGCAATCCTATAGAGCATCAACACTCCTTCTCCAATCACAGCTTTTTTATTTTTCATTTCAACTTAAACTCTTCCTTATATCCTCTATTTTAATGTAATAATTATCCCTGTCTTCTTCCAGTCTAACACTATGCTTTGTAAAATAAGGATATCCAGATGAATATCCAGAGCCATCAACATAAGCAAAAATTTCACCAGCTTTTAATTCCAGCTTGGTTATCTTTCCATTTGCATTAAATTTATGTATAATAATTGTCATCCCAGGAGAAGCTGAATCAATCAGCAATGCTGTCTGCTTTTCCAAAACCTCCTGCTTGACATTTTTGGAATTAACCCTAGAGCTGGCTGAAAGCAGGAACATGCCAAAAATCAAAGCTATCAAAATTAAATGAATAATAACCTGATACAATAAGCTTGTTGCTTTTTTACTTTTCATTTTCATGCTGGAATTGTCTCTATTGAACTGCAGACTTCCACTTTAATAGAATCAAGATAACCCGAATAAAGAGAGTTATAACCAATCCATTCTTCATTCAATTTATTAAAATCCTTTTCTTGAAGAAAAAATAAATAAGGATGAACTACCTTCTCGCTTCTTATTGGTTGTGCAAAAATAATAAACAAATCTCCTGCATTAATATCATGCTTTTCAGGAAAATAAAATCCAGCATCATTAGCATCAGTGAATTTATCAGGAGGAGAGGTAGCATACCAATTATAATGAATATCAAAATTCTCCTTCCATCCTTTAAAATATTTAAACCCTGGAGTAACAGGATCATTAATGTAATCTCCATAGCTAACTCCATTATCCATTTTATAATTTAATGCATTCTTATAACTTATTTCATTTTCTCCAGTATAAAAATCCTTAACAGAATCGTCAATATGTATTCTGTAAAACACCATGCAGGGGCTCCCCTTACCAAAAGGTTTCGCAGTAGGAAATATCCTATAAGTTCCCTTGCCAACTAAATTCCAAGAAGACGCCAAAGCCTCTGCAATTTCTTTTTCAAACTTTTCTTTATCTTTATAATCTATATCAATAACCTGAGTTCTACATTTTAAATCAAAACCTCCTTTTGTAGAAATCATATTTACTAAGTCTTCCTCAGGTAATCCTGCCCTCACCAAAATACTTTGCTTGCAAGTCTGCCAGTTAATATCCTCGCTTGTAAAATATTCATGAAACAAGAAATACAAAACTATAGCTACTAATATCAATCCTAAGATTAGTGAAATTATTATATAATATTTTTCAGACCCTTTTTTTTCCATATTTAAACTAGATAAAGAATATTAATAAATCTATCTCACTAGACAATTTTCTTGAAAATTAAATAAACAGCAGCTGAAACAGCTAATAAAATAAGAAGCCAGAGTATAAGCCTAATAGGCTCTTCAGCAATAAAATGCGCTTTTTTATTTAGATTCTTTCTTGCCATCTTAAAATTCAACAGCTTTATAAGTTTTTAATAATATTTCTCTTCCTTCTTCATAATTTTTATCTTTAATAGCTGAAACAACTTCTAACCCATCATTATCAAGGGTTGCTTTGGGAAACATGCCAGTCTCAAATTTTTTTTCAGAGGATAATTTCCAGTGGATATTGTCATAAGACCATTTCCATCCTTCTTCATATTTTATATACAAAGGAATATTTCTAGTGTCTTTATATCCTGTAAATTGAAAAACTCCCCTTCCAGGAATTTCCCCATAAAAGAAAGTATATTCTCCAGAATTCTTTTGAATTTTTACAGATTTTTCATCAGGTAAATACCATTTTCCATATTCATCGTGCCAATAAATATTTGCAGGCGCTTTCAAAGACATGCAAGACTTGCAATTATATTTCTCTTTAGTTTCCCAATAGCAAATACAGACATAATTCTTGTCATGAGGCTGGATTGTAAGAGCTATCGAGTTGTCAAGTGGATATAAAAAAGTTCTTTGGTTCCCAAAATAAAGCAAAAAAATATTCGCATTCCCCCATATTTTAAACTCTCCTATTTCACCAGAATCAGCTCTTGCAATCTCCTTTTTCAGCTGTTCAAAAAAAGACTTGGCAGACTCTTCATTTTTATCAAATTTAGGCATAAAAAGTTGATACAGCAAAATAACAAGTATAATAATCCCTGCTGCTGCTAAAATCAATTCCAGAATTTCATGAGTTTCAAGAGAAGCTTTTTTATTCAGCATTTCAATTTATCTCCCATAGCATGCTTTCATTAAATCATCATTTACATTCTTCCAAAATTTCATCCAGCTCCAATAATTATCATCATAAGCATATCTATAGATATAAACTCCATTAGATTTATAACAAAAAGTCGCAAGATGATATTTTCCATCTTTACCTAAATAAATAATAGTATAAGGATAATGCTCAAGTTTGCCATCAGAATTAACATCACAACCTTCATCAAGTTCAACCTGCACAATTGAATTAATTCCATTTACAAAAGAGATGATTACATAACCATCAGTATTAACTTTTAATTCAAGATTATTTTGAGCAAGTTTTTCATTAAAAAATTTCTTAATAGCTAATTGAGTTTCTTCACTAAGTTTGTAACTCTCAAAGCCCCTAAAAGGTTTAATATTCCCTCCATCAAAATAAAAAGAAATATAAGTATCCCTATTGTTTTCTATAAAAGGGTAGGTAAATGCAATTCCTCCATCTTTAAAATCCAAAAAATTAGGATTAATAAGAGACACTGGTCCTGTTTTTGAATCTTCAACACCTTTGCGTATGTCTTCAATCAATTTCTTTTTAGCAGCTTGCAGCCTATCAATCTCATCTCTATCTTTTATCTGTGCATCACTAGCTATTTCATAATCCTTAAATAACTCCCATACACTATCAGCAGGCCTTAACCAGCCTAACTTTCCTCCCTCCATACCATATTTCAAGATATATGAATAATCCTTTTTGTACTTTTCATCCCCTCTAACTTCTTTTATAATGCATCTTCCATTTCCATCATCAAGCAGAATCTTAACCCTAATTCCATTAATAACAGCATCTCTGATTAAATCTGGATTTTCACTAGTAGGTTTAATCAAGCCTAGAACGCTATTAAAAGCAGCTTCAACTTTTTTAATCAAAGGGCTGAAAGCTCCTGTTGAAATTCCATAAATAACAAGAGCCAATACCAAAACCAGCATAAACAAAGATATAAGCTTCCAGATGGTCCATTCAGTGCCTTTTCTATTTTTCATGTTCAAGCACCCCCGAATCTTATTAATTTTTTAATTGCAGCTAAAACTTCTCCGCCTTTTCCCTTAAGCAGGAGAATAATTGCAAAAACAAGCAGGACTAGCAAGAAAACAGCAAAAATAATCTTTCCAATCTCACTAAGTTCCATGCCTTTCTTGTTGCGCAAGAAACTTGCCTTCTCCTTTTTTTCCATCCTCTTTTTATTTTTTTTCATCTTCCCTTTTATTTTACACTTATTTAAGATTATTTTAGTTTAAATATTCTTTTCTTAGTGTCTATCTGAAATTAATTGTTTGCTTTCAAGATATAGCATAAAACTCCCTTTTATTTTATTTACTTTCAACAACCCCCCAATAACCTCCTTTATCTGGCCCGATTCTTTTTAAAATGCCTTTCTTCTTTAAAATGAAAACATTTTTCTTTATCGCTTCTAAACTTAAGTTCAATTGTGATGCAATTTCCTCTCTTGAGATATTAGGATTTTTCTTGATAATGTCTATGATTTTCTGTTGAGTGGGATTCATTCTTTCAGGGTACTTTTCAGGGTACTTTTCAGGGTACTTTTCAGTGTCTTTCCCTTCTTTAAACTTTCCTTTGCTTGAAAACAAGCTTACATAAAAACTTGACTTGTCTGCAATTATTTTAGGTAATTTGGGTTTTAAAGCATGCTCTTTATGTTCCCTTATTATTTTATTCCACCCTTCTCCAACTTCTTCAATATACCTTACCTTGCTCAATACCTTGGCAATAATAGGATTTCTGCTGTATTGCTTTTGAAGAATATTTTTTGGGGTTATATCTCTGACTAACCCCCCAGGATTGTAATAATCAATTCTGTTGTCAAACATTTTTATTATCACCTTGCTGCCTTGCATAGAATAATCCCTATGGCAAACTGCATTAGTAATTAATTCCCTGACAGAGAAAACCCCATATTCTGGAATGTCTTCTCTTCTAACTTCTCCAGGCTTTAAGCTTGACATTATTGCCATATGCTCTTTGATATAGCTATTGCATTTATCTATTTGCAAAAATAAATTTCCAGTAAATTCTTTGTAATCAAGTCTTTCACTGCCTTCAACATCGCCCTTATACCTTGCTAAGGCAATATAAGCATTCATGAAAAATTTCTGGGGATTTTTTCCGAATAACAAAATACCAGCATTTGTTGGCTTTTTATCTTTGAAGCACCCAAAAGATAAAAGAAGCTCTTTTAATTCTCCTTCAATTTTTTTTTCTGTCAACTTCTCATATAAAATTATAAATTCTTTATTAAAAAAATCAAGGTCAATATCACTTAAACTAGCTCCCTCACAAATCTGCCCGTCCCAATAGCTTTTTGAGCTTTCTTTCGCTATCCTTCTAATTTCAGAAGCTGATAATTTATGGTTGGATTTTCCAACCCTAATATAAGCTATTCCCTTGAAAAAAACAGGCTTTTCTTCAGATTCATTAATCTCTATAATTAAAATATCCTTATTATCAACTCTCTCTAGCTTGACGTTAGGATAAACATGATTGTCAGTGTTTTGTTTAATAAAATTTGAAAAAGCAGAAACACTCTCTCCAATTTCATCCCTACAACTTAAAGATTCTTTAAATTCTAAATTTCTAGACTCTCTTTTTTTAGTAAACTGTCCTTTCAATTCATCTTCCTCTGTAAATGAACCTATTCCTTTTAAAGCTCCAAAAAAATCTTTTGTTAAAATTTTCATCTTAATTTCACCCTCCTCCCAACCCCCCCAAAGCCACCCCAGCAAGGAGAGAAAGTGCCACAATCGCAACAAAAGCTGTAATTAAATACAATAATCCTCCTCTCATTAAATTCTTTGCAATCTCATTAGTTTTCTTCAGTTTATCTTCGCCAGCATCAATTGTAACCAAGGTTCCAGTTAAAATAAAAATTATCTGTATTATATAAATTCCAATTGCAATTTGCATGAAATAAGGGGGGATCATGTTCACAATATCAAATAATCCAACAATATTCCCAATATTTCCAACACCAGCAAGTGCACTGTCTCCCTGCCCTAAATCAACTAAATTTCTCAACTGCCCTAAAATTCCAGTAATCATTGATGATAAACCAACAACAATTCCAGCTAATAAAGGAGCAAGAAAAGTCATATTGCTTTTCATGTCAGAAACAACATCAGCTAATAAATCCCTTAATCTTTCATTTATTTTATGCATATTTCCAACATACTCTGAAATACTCATTAAGCTTTGAGCAGCAACATTTAATCCTTTTTTAACGCTTTCAATTAAAATTTTCATGCTTGTTGCAATCAAGTTTGAAGGATAATAAACAATAGCTCCTCTTCTTGAATTAAAGATAGCATCTTCTAATCCCATTCCCATTGACTGTATATTAGTATGGACAATCCTGAAAAACTCTTCTGTCCTCTGTCCTTTTGTTGATTCAGCTACTTTTGCAAATGCAATTTCAGCAGGAGTTCCATCACCTAACCTATTTCCTAAAGTAAACAAACTGCTGTTAAATTCATTTTCAAGTTCTTTTGTCTGCTCCCTTGCTTTTATTAATTCCTTTGTTTTCATTGAATAGGAAATTGCAAAAAATAAAGCAATTGAAAATGGAACAAACAAGCTTAATAAAAGAGCAAAAACTCCAAATGGCCCTACAGTTTTCCCGTCAACTTCCTGAAAATCAAAAAAATTCCCATTTCCAAAAATGCTCAATCCTAAATCAGAAAGTGCAAAATCATTGGGAATTCCAAGAATTTCAGGAATTGAAGTATATCCAAAAATTAAAGGAAGAATCCCAATTAAAAACAAAGGAAAACAAATTAAAAATGCACTATAATAAGGTTTTCTAGAAGCATAAAGATAATAACTTGGATTTTTCTCAAGCAAGCTTGTCTCTCCAAAGCCACCAGGCCTCTTAAGCATCACCTGCATAGTTAAATAAAAAACAAGAAAAGGAACAATTATATTAAACAAAACAAAAATATGGCTTGATTTTATTGCTCCATTTAAAAGAGTTGAAGCAAGAGGCAGTAATGCTAATCCTAAGGTTGGAAGAACAATTCCAAGCATATATAAATTAGTTAATGGAGATTTAATTTCATGAGTATATTTCAAGGTCCTTTCATAAACACCGTCTAAAATAACTTTCAAAGCCCTTTCAAGAATCTGCACTCTTCTTGCCTCGCTAGGCTCATACAAGCTTGACTCAATCAAATGAAAGCTTTCAATAAATTCTGTATTTGCACCCCTCCAGAATTCAAGATAATTGTCCAGGCTGTCTTTTACATTTGAAAATTTCCCAGTCTCAACATTCCATAGTACTTTTCTTAAATCTAAAGATAATGGTGCATCAACATGCTGTGAAACAAAGCTCATAGCTCTTTCAAGATTGCTTGTATGCTTCATGTATATAACTGTATATAAAATAGCAGGAACCATCTGGCTGCTTGCTTTTAATCTCCACTTTACAGCTAATCTTGAAGGCATTGAATAAAAATAATAAAAAATAAAAAAGCTTGCAATTAACATTAAAAACAAAAATAATAATGGAAAGCTTGCAAGAGTATTATCACCAAAAATAAGCCAAAATGCAACACTTGCTAAAATCCCAAGAAAAAACAAGAGCAAAAATCCAACAAAAGCCAAGCCAACAGCTTCAGAAGCACTAACATTTAAATGCCCTGTCTCAAGCTCTTTTCCTATCTTAATTTCATCCTTGGAAGCAAGTTTTAGCTTGATAAAGCTTCCAAGCCCTTTTGCCCATTTCTCATATCTTGAAAGCTCTGGCATCATGTCTTCTTTAAACTTGACATACTCTTCTGAAACAGCAGGAATGCCAAGCCCAGGATTCCCAGCAGGATTAACAGATTCAAATCCCTTCATCTCGCTTTCAATCTTTCTTGAATATTTTTTTAAAACCTCATTTACATCCATTTTCAGCGAGCAGTTTTGCGAGTGAACTTTTTATGCCCATCTCGAACAGGACTGCGAGCCCTCTTTTGTTAAAATTAACAAGAAAATTATGTTAATAAAACTTGTGCAAAAGCATTAATCTAAAAGAGATAAAAAACAAAATTAATTTAGCTCAAAACTTTAATTGTTGCAGGGAGAATAATCCTCGCAACCACATCCTAAATTATATTTTGCAGAACCATTCCCGCAGTTTTTAAATGGCTCAGGTAAATCCCCAGTATTGCCAAAAAGATGGCCAAGGACTTTAATAGCATCAGCAAGATTAACTGTGCCATCAGAATTAGAATCAAAAGCATTTTTGCATCTTGTATATCTATCCTTGCAATCTACAGAAGAAGCCCCAGAACCAAAAAGATAGCTCAAAATACATACAGCATCAGCAATATTAACAGACCCACTAAAATTTGTATCACCTCGCTTAAATTTGACTGAAGGATAAACATATTCATCAATGCCCATATCATAATCTCTGCACTGCGGCCTGACATTCAGGTCTATATCTTCAAGAGGAGCATTTGTAGGCCTGCCAGCATCAATGCAAGGAGAACCTGCCTGAAGATGAAAATCTCCAGAATTTGGATTAACAAATTGAGGGTCTGCAGATATGCTGCCAGCAAGACTTGCAGTATTATTATAATCTCCTCCAGTATTATCCCAAACATCATTGTATGCAACTGTGGGAGTCATTTGATCATTATTAATGCCTACACCCTTGTTTTTAGCTATAATATTATTAGATATATAGGGGGTAGAACCATACTGCCTCTGATCATTAAGTTTAATTCCATCTGATTCATTTCCATATATTACATTATTTATCACCCAGGGTTCACATTTATTAGAACCCATACAATTACTGCTTGCTTCTAATAAAATCCCTTCACCACTATTGTTAGAGACTATATTATTCCATATAGTTCCTCTAACTATTAGATTAGCATCGCAAACATTTGCCCAATAATGAATGCCTCTCTTATTATTTTCTATTACATTATTTATCACGCCACTAAGATTAACAGTTGAACTTCTACCTACCCGAGCATAAATTCCATTTCCCTTTTTACTATCTTGAATTATATTATCTCTAATCTCAAGATAAGAGTTATACATATTTATACCATTTCCATCAGAACTCGTTATTGTAAATCCTCTTATGCATGAATCTTCAATGTTTGTCGCAACAACGGCATCATTATTAAACTTGATTTCAGTTGTTTCTCTATCCTCTCCTTGAACTGTAACTCCAGATTTTAAACTAATCTGCTCAATATAAGTCCCAGGAGCAACCAATATTCTATCTCCTGCTGAAGCTGAATTAACAGCATCCTGAATTTTTGAATATTGGCTCGGCACAAGAATATCTTTAGCATCTAATCTGCTCTCAAGCCCTCCAATCCCGCAAACCAAGCAAAGCTCTATTAAAGAATTCCTTGCAAATCTTGATAAGCTTTTAATAATCCTCATTTCATTTTTTTAATAGATTAGTAGTTTATAAAAATTTATATGGTTCATTGATATTGTAAAACCCAGAAAGTTATCAGATAATTATCCCCCTTTTATCCTATTAACAACCCCGCTGGTTGACTCGCCTTTCACAGGTATTATAACTATCTTTCCCTCATAATCTTCAACAGCTTTTCTCTCTTCCTGATTAATTGTCTCAAGATTATAATTCCCTTTCTCTGATTTAGGCCCCTTGACATAAACATCAGGCTTGAGAATTCTTAAATAATTGACACTGTCTAAATCAGAAAAAAGAGTAATAAAATCAACAAACTCGCTTGTAGACAAAATTCCTATCCTCTCATTTTCTTTCAAATAAGGCTCCCTTCCTTTCAGCCTCCTGACAGACTCGTCGCTGTTCAAGCCTAAAAACAAAAAATCACCTAGTTTTTTAGCCTCTTCTAAAAAATAAGCATGCCCATAATGATAAAGCTCAAAAATTCCATTTGTCCAAACAATTTTTTTTCCTTTTCTTGCAAAGTCATTTCTCAAGCTCACTAATTCCTCAAAACTTTTTAATTTCCCTTTTCTCCTGTCAAAGATTAACGAATTCTCCAATTCGCTTCTCAATATAATAGAGGTTCCTGATTTTCCAACAACAACTCCTGCTGCATAGCTTGCGAGATGAGCAGCCTGTTCAAGGCTTGCTCCAGAAGCAATTCCAAGAGCCATAACAGCAATAACAGTATCTCCTGCTCCAGCCACATAGCAAACCTCCCTTGACTGGCATGGAATATCACTCCTTTTCTCACCTTCAAACAAGCTCATTCCCTCATTAGAGCGTTTTAAAAGAATATTGCTCCTGAATTTTTCCTGAAGCTTTCTTCCAATTTCACTAACCTCCTTGTACCCAGACATTGCCATTCCCTCTTCAAGATTAGGAGTCAAAAGATAAACTCCTGAATAATTTCCAGAATTTTGCGGCTTTGGGTCAACCATAATCTTATAGCCCAGGTTCTTTAATTTAACAAACAAGCTCTCTGTCAAGCACCCTTTGTTATAATCAGGAGCAACAATTAAATCAGGATTTACTAAGCCAATCTCCATAATTAATTTGTCTTCAATCTCTTTTGAAATTTTAATATTCTCTCTGTTCTCTTCCTCGTCAAACCTGAAAGAAGGCACATGCCCTTGTGCAATAAACCTAGTCTTTTGTGTTGTCTGTCCAAGAACAGGAAAAAGAAAAGCTTGTATTTTCTTTTCCCTTGCCTCTCTAAGCAAATTTTCTCCAACAGAATCCCTTCCAATATATCCAAACAAGAAAACTTTTCCATCCAAAGAAGCAATATTAGCAGCAACATTTGCAGCCCCTCCAAGCTCATACACAATGCTTGTCTTGCCTTTCTTGAAAACAGGTATTGGAGCTTCAGGGCTTATCCTGTCAATAGCCCCGTAAATATATTTATCAAGCATGACATCCCCTACAACAGCAATTCTTGCAAAAGGAAATTTATTGATAATATTCCTGAAATCCATAAAAATTCATAAAAAATCAAGTTTAAAAAAATTGCTATGATTAAAGATTATTCATCATCCTCCATCTGTCCTGCTTTTTTTAACCCGCTGAGGATAAACAAGATTGCCCCAATTCTCATAACCAGGTTTTCTTTTATCTTCAAAATAAATTTTTAATCTAGAATATAATCTATCAACAGGATCATCCTTTCCCTTAAAGAAATATCGTGCTAAAGGAGTTCTAGAATTTTGGGCAGAATCCCAATAAACCCAATCAAGAATTTCTAAAGCCTTAATTTGCTCTTCCCCATATGAAAGAGCAATTCTGCATAGATTTTTTAGCTGATTTACTAAATTTCTTTCAATTATTTTTTTCTCTCTTGAAATAAAAAACAAGATAATGACTGCTATATAAAAATTTAGACTAACAAAAGTTTCAAATCCTCTTCCCTCTTATCTCTTCCTTCAGCCACTCCTGCCATAAAGGAAACACTCTTTCAGAAACAGGCAAGCCAACTTCTTCCTGAATCTCTTTTGAAAACTCATGGAACATATTATTTGAAAGAGAATTAAATTTTGCCTCTAGGATTTCAGGCTTGTCAAGCTTAATACTAGTATCAACAATCTCCTGTTTTATTTTTCCTCTTAACAAGATATTATCATAAACAGCATCCCAGTTTCCAGCCCATCCTTTAACACCCCCTGCAACAGCTTTAATTATTTCAGAATCTCCATTAATTAATTCCTCACTTGCTTCTAATTCATCTTTTTCAACATTATATTTCAGCAAATCAACAAAACCTCCCTCTTCTTCAGGATCTTTTGTCCAGTGCTTTCTTACTTCAGCAAGCTGAACAACTCTTTTCATTGACTTTAACCCATCAGGAGTTTTAACAGGATTGCACACAATAATATTATCAATTGCTTTAAAACTTGTAACAGGAACTTCTAAATCATTAACAACCCTGTCAAAAACACCATAAGGGCTTGCTCCATGAATAGTTCCAGCTACAACATTAGCTAAAGCACCTACTCTCATTGCCTCAAAAAGTGCGCGAGCTTCTGTATTATGTAACAAAATTCCACCAAAACCGCCAATAAAATTTTGTGTTGGTTCAACAGACAAATCATAAACATGTTCTTCTTCATCTAATTCTATTTCTTCAATTTCTTTTACTTCATCTAAGAAAAAATTTCCCAAAGCAAAAACTCGGAGTTTTTCAGAAACCTCGCATTCTGAATCTGAAACAACTTTGCTTAAATAATTTTTACTACATTTTAAAAATCGAAATAAATGCCTATATCTTCTAGGATATTTGCTTAAATGTTTTTTCAAAATTTCTTTATCAAATTTAATAAAATTCGCTTTTGTATGCTCCCATTTTCTAATAATTTTTTCAGGAATTTTTCTAACAAATCCAATTTCATTTAAAAAAATCTCAATCATTTTTCTATCTTTAAATTCCAAAATCCATAAATTTTTTGTTCCTATGCCAGAAACTTTCATTTCTCTTATTCTAGCAACTATGCCAAAATTTAATAACAGATAAGAAACATCTTCTATAAGTTTCTTAGATACAGAATAATACCTTATGGAATTTCCAGAACTTTCTGAACTTGTGAAATTCCCATCTCCAGAATAAAGCGCTTTTAAAAAAGCAGCTATTTTTTCTTTAGACAACCCAAAGATAATCAAAGGAACTCTTTTTTCATGCGAAGTTCCCCCACAACCAAGTTTGGAGATAAGCTCTGCCAAAGGCAAACAGCTAAATCTATGTTGAATTGAGGTCCCAAGGCTTTTAACAATTCTCCTTTGAGGATTCAGCTTAAATAAATTTTTTGATATTTTAGATAAATCTTCTATAATCTCAGGATTAGAATTAGTTATAACCAGATTCCCACCTTTTTTATCTTTTAGAGAATAATACCCCTCTGAAACATAATAGCCTAAAAATCTGCAAAATTCTTCATTAACAGGAATAATCGCAGGAATAGATAAACTTGTTCCTTTTTTAATTTCTAAATTATTAACATCATTTTCAAAATTTTTTACTCTAAGTCCTGGTAAATAATCAAATGCATTAATAAAATTAAGATTGTTAAAGCCGCAAGGAATATAACTTGGAATAACTATCTGGCTACCAATTCTCAGCTCTTTGCATTCTATAGGAACTATTTCAAAATCTTTTGTTGGAGCAAATAAACTATGGTCAGGAGTAACTGTAACTTCCCTGCCAGTTTTTGTTTTAATTTTTAATAATTTTTTTCTTTTTGGATGCTTAACAAAATCAGTTAATCTAGATAACTTAACCTTTAAATCAAATCCCATAGTAGGAATATAAATATTATTTAAATCTTTATTCTCTAATTCAACTATTTTTACTCTCTTCATAATTCCTTTATCTATAATAACCACCTCTTCATCTCCCCGTATAGAGCTCCTCACTTCTCCAACAATTAAACAACTATCACCTAATCTCAAGCTTGTCCTTATACCCTCATCAGCTTCTACTTCAGTGCTTGCTTTTAGCAAAGCACTTCTTACTTTCATCCTTAAAATATCATAATTTAATTTTCTTAAAGAATCTACTGGAAGCTCAGCTGTATCTTCAACAGTTATAATTCTAAACTTCGGCATTATTTCAAGCATTAATGCTCCAAGCAAGCTCGTTTTTCCAGAGCTTCTAGTCCCTGCTACAAGTAAGCATCTTGAGCCTTCTATCAAAAAACTCATTAAGCCAGCGCTAAAGCTATTTATCATTCTGTTTTGTATAAAAAGAGGAAGTGTCCAGGGCTCTTCCCTATGCCTTCTTATTGCATAAGCAAGCCCATGAGGTGATAATGGCTGCTGTATTACTGCAATTCTAGCTCTTATATTTCCTAAACTTAAATCAGTATCAAGTATTGGATTCGCCTCATCTAAAGGCCTTCCAGAAATCATCCTGAATTTAGCAGCCCATGAATCAGCATCTTCCCTGCTTGGAATTATATTAGTCATGCATTCATCAAATTCAGAATGCCTTACATAAACAGGATTTAAAGCAACAGGAGCATTTAAAACAATATCCTGAAGAGCTTTATCATAAAGCAAAACTTCAATCAGCCCAAACCCAATTGTATATCTAACTAATATAGTTGCTAATTTGTTAATTTCATTATAATCAAGCCTTATTCTCTTGCTCTCACTTAAATCTCTTAATAAATCCTTTGAAACATTGAAAAAAACCTGCCTTGTTTTTTCAGGGTCAGTAAACTCCTCTGCTTTTGGCTGGTGCTCGATTAATACATTCCTCGCAAGATTTAACAGATTCTGCATTTCTTCATTCAAAGAATATTCAGGGGGGGATAAATGATATATATATTTTGCATCTTGCTTTCTTTTTAATATTGTTACAACTGCTTTATCATAACCAGTTCCTATTTCATACTGTTCTCTAATTTCAGCATCACCAGGCAGGCTAGCAACTAATCTTGTAAAACTAAAATTTGGAATTATATCAGGCCTGAATATATTGTGATAAATATCTCTTTTTCCAAAGATATAATTTCCAAAATATTTCTCACTCTCTCTTATTAATTGAGTATTTTTTAAAAGAGAAAAAAATCCTTCTAAAACTCTTATATAGCTGGCCTGGTCTAATTTTAAATTTTCAGGCATATTTTCTATGTTCAATTTCTCTTGTTTAATCAGTCTTTTTAACTCAAAAAAACAAGCAATTGCGTCTCTTTTAACTAAAGCTAAAAGATAATTTACATCTTCATATCTTTTTCCAAAATATTCTGAATTTGAAACTGACAATTTTGTCGGAGAAAGAATTTTCTCCTGTTTAGTTAAATAAACATACAAATCAGCTATTTCCTGCAACATTAAAACTTCTGCAGAGTCATAATTATAGTTTCTCTGCTGAACAAACACAATCCTCGAAATATTCGGAGATTCAATTAAAAGCTCAACTGTCCTAGCCATTATCTCAGCATTATCTGCAATATCAGGAACAAAATTAGCGCCTAAATAATTAATATAGATTACCTGGCTTATTCCCTCTCTTACAAGCTCATATGCATAAACAGGTGTTCCTGGTTTAAATAACATTTTTCAAAATAAAAGGCATTTATCTATCTTTTTTATCTAACTTGTAAATGCTTTTTATTTTCCTCCTTTTATTAATATTAATGAAAACAAAGATATTAAAATTTATGTATGCTCCCATCACAACAATTTTAAACCCTGTTATCTTAAATAAAACAGAAAAAGAGAAAAATGGGACAGCAATCAGATCCTATAAATGTATTAATTGCAGAATTTAGTGCAAGGCTGAATGAAATAGAGGAAAAACAAAGATTAATTAAGGATAGGCTTTTATTAATAGGTGAAAATCTTATATCAACAAAAGAAGAGTATGATACAGAAATTTCAGAAATTAAAAAGCAGATTAAGCAGATTGAATTTGAAATCAAAACCATAAAGCAATTAAACCAGAGAATAATTAATGAAATAGGAAACTTTGCGAGAAAAGCAGAACTTGAAATCCTTGAAAGGCAGATGAAAATATTCCAGCCTTTGGAATTCGCAAGAATTCAGGATATAAAAAACATAGTAAAAGAAGAAATGCAAAAAAATAAATAAAATGGCGGTTTTAGAAAAAGTAATGCAGATGAGAAAAATGGGAATGCCTGACACACAAATTGCACAATCCCTTAAGCAAGAAGGAATTTCTCCAAAAGAAATAATAGAGGCAATTTCCCAGTCAAAGATAAAATATGCAATTAATGAGGAGCCAAACATTTCAATGAATGAGCCTTCAATTCCCCCAGAGCTTCCTGCTCCTGAAATCCAACCATCTCAACCAGCTTTTAATGAAACCCAAGAATATGAGCAATATCCTTCCTCAAGTTCTTTCTATCCTCAACAATCTTATCCCTACCAAGAATACCCAGAATATCAACCTCAACAAACAGATATTGCAACTATAACAGATATAGCAGAGCAGATAATAGAAGAAAAGAATGAAAAATTAAGAGAACAAATATCTGCTTTTGCAAAATTTAAAGAAGATATTGCTTTCAGCATAGAAAATATCAGCAAGAGGCTGGAAAGAATTGAAAATTCTTTCAATGCTCTTCAAGCAGCTCTTCTTGGAAAAATAGGAGAATATAGCCAAAATATGAAAGATATTACAAAAGAATTAAAAACAACCCAAGACTCTTTTTCAAAAATTGTAAATCCATTAACAGACAATATAAGAGAGCTTCAAAAAATAACAGGAAAAAATTCAAGTTTTCCAAAAGAGCCAGAATTAGAAACAGCAGAAGAACAGCTTCAAGAAACAAAAGAAAAACCAAGGCAGAAAACTTCAAAAAGAGATGGTTTTGAAAATTATTTAAGATAATTTAGATAATAAGATAAAATAAATCTCATCTCTTTAAAACCAAATCTTTCAATTTACTTCTTCGTAATCAACCACGCAACAACCCCGGCAATTATCAGCAATAAAATGCTTCCTAAAATTCCAGAGCTTAAATTATCTTTTATCTGCTGGAGTAAGCTTGTTCCTTCTCCAGAACTAACTCCTAAATCAGAATTAAGCACAGGATTAAAAACTTTTATAGCTGCAATTAAAAAAATAATTATTAAAATAACTACAAAAATCCATGCAAACCAGGGCTTTGTTATAACCTCAAGTTTTCCAGCTGAAAGCCCTCCAACAAGAAGAACAAGAAAGACAACAGCTAATAAAACAGCTGCCCAGGGAATTATAGTCCTCACATATAAATCAAGAGAAGAAACACTCATAAAAATAATTGCCATTATAAAGCTGATTAATGAAAGCACAAATTTGCTTTCCCCAAGTATTTTCGTGCTAAAAAGTATAGCATATACAATTATAAATACAAATAAAAAGCTGAATACAGGCATAAAAAAGTTCAATCCTGAAATATCAATTGCCATAATAATTAATGCATTTTCATATTTTTAAATCTTCTGATTTAATGATGTTCTTTCCCATTACTCTTTCCACCACCCCAGATAATCAAGGACATTAATCCAAGAACAATAACTCCTGCAACTATTGCTGGAGCTGCTTCCTGCCAAGAATAACCTAATCCACCCCACCATGAAAAATCAGATAAAGATGTTATAACAACAACTAAGAATATTATAATTCCAAGCCCAAACCAGACATATTTAGCCCAATCTTCCTCACTTATCAAACCCATTAGTATTAATGCAACTAATAAAACTGAAAGCCCAATTCCAGTATAAGGAAAAATAATTGAAAAAAAATTAGTAACATAATCATTAAGCAAAGACAACCCTCCAACTGCAAGCGCTATTGTCGCATTTACACCTTTATTGCCACTTACAATTTCAGTCTTGCTTAATATTCCATAAACAACTGCGAATATCATTAAAAAAGGCAATATATAAGCAAAAACACCTGCAGCTTGCCACTGGTTCAAAATATTTGTTATTGAATTTAGATATGGCATTTTCTCTTTTTATCTCCTCTTTTCAAATTTATTAATTTTAATTAGATTTTTAGATTTATATATATTTCTATTGTTACCCTCCACTAGATGGTTTGCTTTTTCCAGCAACAACAGCTATAACCGCTCCAGCAATTATAACAATAAGCACAACATTAATCCATATCTGGCTTGAGCCCTCCCTATTAAACAAATAATCATATATAGGTCCCCATGCTCCTGTTATAATTAACAAAAAAGTTATTAATGCCAGGCCAAGAATAATCCCAAGTGCAATTTTAACACCTTTATGCAAAACATCTCCAGTTGTCTTCCCAACAATAAATCCATACAAAAGCATGAAAACAAGAAGAATAACAACTGAAACAGCTAAAAAAGGCATTAATAAAACAACAATATCTCTTGCAGAAGAAAATGCAATTAAAATTAATCCTATTACAAAAGCAACAAGAGCATCAATCTGCTTTTTCCCTTCTCCTAAAAGCTTAGTTTTCTGCAAAATAGCAAAAACTAAAGTAAAAACTAGGACAAAAGGCAAAATATACTCTATAAAAATAGGTGAAGTTAAAATAAGTGCCATTTTTAATTTTCCTCTTTTTTATGTTAAAGCTTAAATTATCCAGTTTTACATAACTGACATTTCAGAGCTTCTTCTCTCATCAGACAAGTCAACTGTCTGCTCAATTGTTTCCTCTCCTTCATCTAAAGGAAGGCTTGCTCTGCTTACAATAACAACATCACCAACAGCTTTTACAAACTGATGAGGGATAATAACACCTCTTGCACCTCCAAGAAAATTTCCCATTGAACCAGAAATTCTAATTCTCCAGCTATCCACTTTGTTTTCAACTAAATTAGATTCTTCAACATCTCCAAAAAAATCTCCAGTGTCAGTATACACCTTTTTTCCAATAACCTCTGATAATTTTTTTATCTTAAGCATACTATACAAAAAAAGATTTAGTTTAAATACTTTTCTGTAATGCGAAACATATTGTGAAATACCATTTTAATTAAAAACTATTTGCTTCTTTTTCTATGTAATCCTCTCATTTTTTCAATTATTCTATCTCTTTTTAATTGCTCATTTATTTCATCTAAGAGAGGATTACCTGCTTTTGCTCCTGCTCTCGCTTCAGGCATAACAGCATCTGCGGTTAAATAAACAGGAATTATTTCCCCAGTTTCTTCATCCACAACATAATAAGGCTTATAATCTGCAAATCCTCTTTGATGTTTTTCATCCATAACTAAATAAAATAAAGCAGATATAAAAAGTTTTCTACTCAAAAACCCACCCCCATTAACTTTATATAAACCAGATTCCTGTTAATTTTATGTTCACAAAAAAAGAGATAGCTTGGCTTATTATAGCAGTTTTAATATTTGGATTTATAATTGGTTTTTCAGAAAAACCAAGATATTCTCCTTTAGTCTTTCTAATTGCATTTATAGTAATATTTGTAAATGTTTTAGCCAAAAAAACAGCTTCTGGACTTTATAGCATAAAAATAGAGCACAAACCCTGGGAATTCCAAAGATATGGTTTATATGAAAGAGCTCATTTAAAAAAGCTCTTTCCAATTGGCCTTATCCTTCCATTCCTATTCTCCCTTCTCTCTCTAGGGATAATAAAAATAATGATTTTCTTGCAGTTTAATGCAGAAAATATACTTGAAAAAAGATTATTAAGAAAAAGAGGCTTAGAAAGAAGAACAGAAATCAATGAATCAGATTTAGGAATAACTTCTGCTTGGGGATTTTATTCTCTCTTAATTTTAGCTATTATAGGGATTTTATTTAATTTCCCAGAACTTTCAAAATATGCAATTTATTATGGATTATGGAACCTTATCCCAATAAGCAATATAGATGGCTCAAAAGTTTTTTTTGGAAGTTTCGCAAACTGGATTCTCCTTGCAATAATTTATATAATCTCACTAGTCTTTGTTATTCTGTAAACCATAATGAAATTATAACATGCCAGAAAAAGTTCTAAAGACAATAAACTGCGAGGATATCAACAAAGGATTTAATATATATCTCAAAATATAGAAATCTTTATAAATAAGACAATTGTCTTATTTATTATGCCGAAAAAAAGTGGTCCAGATACAAAAAAACTCAAAAAAATAAAAGAAATCCTTAAAAAACATCCCCAAGGATTATGGATCAGAGAATTATCTAGAAAATCTAATATAGACAAATCAACAATATCAAGATATATCTCTATTTATATGAAAAATGAAATAGAAACTAATAAAATAGGAAATCTAATTAAAATTGTGAGGTTAAAAGAGAGATGAAAATGAATTTTAGAAATGATCCTCTAGTACAAAAATCATCAAAAAAAGGGCAATTCATATTTAGAAAAACATTAAATCTCTATTCATGTTTAGTCAAAACTGAAGATTTCCATCCAAAAAATAAGATTCTCAATAAAATTGCCTATGTTGGAGGAAAAATTTTATCAAAAAAAATTAAAAATACATTGAAAGAACTGCCAATAGAACTAAAAAAAGAAAATTTCTTAGAATTAAAAAAATTATTCTTAAAATATTGTGGTATTAAACCTAATTATCAAAATATCTGGAGGACAGGCAGATTGTTCAAAAAATGCTTCAAAAAGAGATTATTTCCTATCATAATTTTAAGGATTATAACTTTAAATAACAAAAAAAAGTTTATAGAACTCATAGAGAAAATTGAATTTGCAACTTCATTTTCAAATTCTGTACAAATCTCCTTACCCAATACATTAAAAAAATTTAAAAATAACAAGCTATGGTACTTCGTTGGAGTGATCTTTGGGGATGGATATCTTTTAAAATCAAGAAAAGACTACCGCATATTGGTGGCAGACGGATCTTCAAATCAAGAAGAATTAAAAGATAGCTTTAATTATATTAAAAAACTGGCTTTTTTATTCAATGAATTATTTAATATCAAAAAAAATAAGATCAAAATCGAGAATAGAGGTAATTGGTATGTTGTATTTGTATCAAGTAAATGGCTCATGAGATTTTTGAACTTCTTCTTTGATATGCCGATTGGAAAGAAAAAAGGAAAATTATCTACTCCAAAAATCTTAGACATTATGGATGACAAATATGAAAAGGTATTTTGGAGAGGTATGTTTGATACAGATGGAATGATAAATCCAACTGCCAGAAATGCAGAAATTGCCAGTAGCGATTATTTATTGATGAAAAAATGCAGTATTTTCCTCTTTAAATTAAAAGTTCCAACTGAAATAAAAGAAGGAAAAGACGGAAAAAAAGGTCATAAATATTATCGGATAAATATAAAAAGCAATTATTTTAAAAAATTTGCTTTTGAAATAGGATCTTCACATCCAAGAAAACAGAAAGTTCTCATTAATCATCTTAAATATGATTTAAAATATTATATCTTGCAAGGGATTAATAAAAGATATTTAACAAAAAAAGGAGAATTCAAATTACATCTACTTAAAAATAAAAATTCAAAGAAAACCTTACCGAAAAAACTATCCAAAAAACTAATTGAAATTGCAAGCTATATAAAACCAACAGATTGGGAAAAAAAGAGAATATATTTTGGAACAAAATATACAAAAGAAGAGAGGCTAAAAGAAGCTTTAAAAAAATTTGAAATATTATTCAAAAGTAAACCAAAATTCCTAAAAACGAGAAATCTCTATTATGTCAATAGTAAACTATTATATAAATTTTTTAATAAATTTTTTATCTATAAATCCCCTTGGAAACCAATCTCAGAAAATTCATCCAAAAACTTGCTTATTAAATGGAACAGAATTTTTGAGTAAAATGGAACAAATAAATAAATTCCTTAAAGGCATAAAACCAAGAAAGTATCAAGAGGATATCTACAATACTTGTAAAGATAAAAATTGTCTTGTTGTGCTTCCCACTGGAATTGGAAAGAGCTTAGTAGGAGTAATGTTAGCTATAGAAAGAATGCATAAAATGCCTGGTGGGAAAATCTTAATTTTATCCCCTACCCGCCCCTTAGTTGATCAATGGCTCGCCTATTTCAAAAAACATCTTCCAGAATTATTCGCAGAAATGACACTTTTCACAGGAAAAACACCTGCTGAAAAAAGAAAAGAGCTTTGGCAGACAGCAGATATTATTTTTAGTACTCCTCAGTGCATTTCAAATGATCTCCAAAACAATCTCTATGATTTATCAGAAGTAAGTTTACTGATTGAAGATGAGGCACACAAATGCCTTAAGAATTATTCCTACACCTATATCGCTGAAAAATACAAAGAACAGGCAAAAAACCCAAGAATTCTTGGCTTGACAGCTTCTCCAGGAACAGAAAAAACAGCAATAAAGCAGATTGCAAAAAACTTGGGAATAGAAGCGATAGAACTAAGGACAAGAGAAAGCGAAGATGTAAAAGAATATCTTCAGGAGCTGGAATATGACACAATAAAATTGGATTTTCCTCCAGAAATAATAGAAATAAGAGAGCTCCTGAAAGAGCTTTACAATAAAAAGATACAGGAATTAAAAAATAGAAAGCTTCTTTTTGCTCCTCCAATGAAAAAAAATATTCTTGAGCTTCAAAAAAAAATAATGGGGATGATTTCAGCAGGCAACAGGAATTTTAACATACTAGCAGCAGTGTCCGCAACAACTCAGGCAATAAAGCTTCAGTATATGCTTGAGCTTCTTGAAACCCAAACCTTATCTTCAGTTCAAAGATATTTTCAGGATTTGTTTGAGCAGGCAAGGCAGAATAAAAGCAGGGCAGTCAAGCAATTAATCAAGCAGCCAGGATTTAATCAAGCCTACATAAAAACAACCGAGCTTATAGCAAGAAAAATTGAAAACCCAAAGCTTGCAAAACTAAAAGAAATAGTAGAAAAAGAATTCCAGAACAAGGAAAAAACAATCAGGATAATTGTTTTTGCTCAATACAGGGAGACAATAGTTAAAATCTGCAAGATTTTAAATGAAATTCCAGATGTTAATGCAAAAGTTTTTGTAGGGCAGCTGAAAAAAAGAGAAACAGGATTGTCTCAAAAAGAGCAAGGAGAAATAATAAAAGAATTTAAAGAAGGCAAAGTTAATGTTCTTACATCTAGCTCGATTGGCGAAGAAGGCCTTGACCTTCCAGAAGTTTCAGCAGTCATATTTTATGAGCCAATTCCAAGTGCAATCCGCTCAGTCCAGAGAAGAGGAAGAACAGCAAGATTAAAGCCAGGAAAATTAATAGTCCTCATGAACAAAGGAACAATTGATGAAAGCTATTACTGGTCAGCGTTTCATAAAGAAAAGAAAATGTATTCTGCAATTGAAAACATAAAAAGAGATTTAGACAATGGAAAAACTTTTTTCAAGGAAAAATCAGAAAATAGTGAAAAAAAAGAAAAAAATGAAAATAAAGAAGAGCAGAAAAAGCTGTTCTAAATTAAAATTATTTTGAGTTTTAGTTTACAAGAGTTATAATCACTATCCCTTGCCTATATTTTTAAGCTCCAGATAATCCCTCAAACAACCCTTTTATCCACTCCAAAATTTTTTCAAAAAAACTCAAGGTTCCTAATCCTTCTTCATATTCATATTCATAAGCTCCAATATCCCACCCAGTTCCTTGAGGCCTTATTCTATTTGCAATATCTTTCTTTATATCAACTCCATACAAGCTATAATATAAATCAGTTATATTTTCAATTAAAGTGGAGTTCCCTGCATCAATTGCAGGGCTTCCTTCTTGTAAATTAAAATTATTTCCAGCCGCAAAAAGAGGATTACTATCCAAACAATCAACACACTTTCCAAATAGAGAACTAAACTGGTTTATATTCTTGCAGTCAAGATAATTCATATTAGTTATTATGCAGATATTTCCATTGCTTTGGTGAAAAATATTATTATCGATTGTAGAATTTCCAATAACACACTGCCCGCTTGTTCTATCATCAATTCTCAAATGATGGCTATAAGAAATTCCAGAGATATTTGAAACAATATTATTAACAACATTTCTTTCCTGTGTTGCACAGTTACCCCCAAGAGTAGATATTCCTGCATCAACATTGTTTATTGTATTTCCAATTACATAAGTTTTTACTCCACCTCTTAGACAAAATGCACTTCCTGAAATGCAATCAGGGGTCCCAACAGGATTCCAAGTTGCGCTTGAATGATAAATATCATGAATCTCATTTCCAATAAAATAGCTGTAGATTCCATCCCCATCAAAACCAGGACCTGAAGCACTTCCAACCATAAATCCATTTTCACTATCATAAATATTATTAAACAAAAACCAGACTCTTTCAGGCCCATATTGATATCCCATTCCAGGCCCAGGAGCAGAGCTTGAAGGCCTAAACCCATAAGCAGTATTTTCAGAAAAAATCACATCTTTAGCATATTTAGTCCAAAATCCAGACTGCTTGTTATTATATGCAAGATTTCTTCCAACATAAATATGGTGAGAGAATACAGAAGGGAGTGAATTTATCTGTATTCCGTCTCCTTCACAATGGTAGAGTTTACTGTCTAAAACCCAAAGATAAGAAACTCCACCTCCAACAACTAAGCAATGTAAATCATTATCTCCACTAGCCTGTTCAGGATCCCAAACTCCTCTTTCATGAATAGTTGTGTTGTAAATAACAATATTTGTAAGATTGTTCTGTGTATATGAAGCAATTTCAATTCCTCCCTGATTCCCTACTTCAGAATGCCTTATAACAACATTATTCGTGGTAAAATTAAATATTGCTGCCCTTGCAGCCAAAACAATGCTATAAAAATCCAATCCTTCATAAATAACATAACTTGCATTCCCATAATAGCTTATATCTATTGATCTATTTATCCTTGGCATGCCAATTCCTCTAATAAATATTGGCTTTTCTTTTGTCCCTTCTGTTAACTGCATCCATATTTCATAATCATATAAATTACCATGAATTTCAACAACAGAGCCCGCAGGCAAAGTCGTTTGAATGCTGCAGCGTGGCTGAGATGAACTTCCATAAGGATTGCTAGAGTCGCTGCAAGATACAGAATTATCCACATAATGTGAATAATACCCTCCCTCGATATTCTGCCTGTAAGTCAAAGCAGGATTTCTATTTGAAACATTATCATACATCCTGTAGCTTTCTTCTATTCCAAAATCCGGAGCAGGGATTCCAATTGGAGGTGTCCAACTTCCTGAACCCTGATTATAACATTGGTTTTCATTAAATCCAAGGCAGCTTCCCAAACATGAAAGAGTCCCAGAATCATAACCTCGTGTTATGCAAGTTTGTCCAGAAAGATTTGTTGCATCACAAATCTCGCTTCCTTCGATAATGTTGTTACCGCAGAAAGCTCCTCC
>Ga0209541_10000867_pt1 | contig 60147 bp, 51 predicted proteins | sample RifCSPlowO2_01_FD_184027 | JGI IMG/M metagenome (GOLD analysis project Ga0209541, IMG submission 184027) | Groundwater microbial communities from Rifle, Colorado - Rifle CSP2_plank lowO2_0.1 (SPAdes) (version 2) | ecosystem: Environmental > Aquatic > Deep subsurface > Groundwater | place... | reverse complement strand
GAGTTCTTTGAGACACTCGCACATAAGCAAGCTGTCGGCAATCTTACGTGGACGGCTGGTTACGTCCTCGTCAAGGACAACGACGGCAACAGCGTGCTCTGGGCTCTGGGCGCCCTCTGGAGCGGCGGTGGCTGGTTCGTCGAGGCCCTCTCGCCCTCCAACCCGTTCCGCTGGGATGCAGGCCGCGGGTTCGTTTCCCGCTGATCCTAAAAACTTTGCTCTAGACTTTTCGACCCTTTGATTTTTTGCCACTTTGGCAGGAAATTGAAGGGTCGATTTTTTGATATAGTGATACACAAGGAGCGCTCTGGCGCGAAGGCTACGGCTCTCGCGCAGCCCCTCGGGCATCTTCGGGACAGAATCGTGAATGGTACGCCGCGCGCGAGCGTGCCCGAAGGGCGCTCACAAAAAAGAAATAGGATCGGTGTGCAAAACTGGTGGACTTTTATGTCCCAAATCAGATACAGCGGATTAGAGTATTCGAACCGCAGTGATAGCGATATGGATGGTTTTGCGCATTAACGTGCTCTGGGCTCTGAACGCCAACTGGAACGACGATGGCTGGAACGTCGAGGCCTACTCGCCCTCCAACCCGAACAGCTGGAATGCAGGCAACGAGTTCGTTTCCCGCTACCCTACGCTTTCCCCGCTCAACGCTCTTTGTTGAGTGGGGCTTTCGATAGAAGTCCTTTATGCCAGCCGCCCGTCATACGGCCGATCTCTTCAATAAGAATAGCAAGCTCTTCAAATTGTTTATCTGGGATGAGTTTGGTCTCCCACGCTAACTGAACAAAAAACCGTAGGGAATCTATTTTCACAATGGCCCTGCCTAGTAGCGGGACTTTCTCATCCGTGCGAGAGAATGAAGCGAAACGCAACAATTCTGCCACATCGAGAAGAAGCACATCAATCTTTCCGCCGATTCCGAAACGCTCACTGCGTGGCATATTGCGACGAATTGGCAGCCATGCGCGGTATAGTTTCTTGATATGTTCTATAACAGGCAAATTCCGTCGGGGGGGGGGGTTACTCTAAGAGAATTCTGCTCGCTCATACATACGAGGATATCATTTCTGTTGAAAACTTGCTCGCGGCGTGGAAAGAATTCGTGCGAGGAAAGCGCGGCAAAGATGACGTGCAGGAGTTTCAGCATCGGCTTATGGACAACATTCTCGCGCTCCATCGCGAACTCGCGGCGGGCACATACAAGCATGGCGCGTACAAGCACTTCAGGATAAGCGATCCGAAACCGCGCGATATCCACAAGGCGATGGCGCGCGACCGTGTGGTACACCACGCGCTCCACCGCATACTTTACCCATTCTTTGATCGCACGTTCATTGCCGACTCGTATTCGTGCAGGAAGGGGAAGGGCACGCATAGGGCGATGAATCGTTTCCGGCAGTTTGCGTTTAGAGTGTCACGGAACAACAAAAAAACTTGTCATATCTTAAAGTGCGATATCCGCAAGTTTTTTGCTTCCATTGATCACACGATTCTCATGAGTATTATTCGGCACTACATTTCCGACAGGCGCACGCTTCAGCTCATTGCGGGAATTGTTGGAAGTTTCAATTCTGGCACATTAAGCACAGGGCTCCCGCTCGGCAATCTTACCTCGCAACTGCTCGTCAATGTCTACATGAACGAGTTTGACCAATTCGCAAAACACACACTGAAAGCGAAATACTACATTCGTTATGCAGACGATTTTGTTGTTCTCTCACATGACAAACAACTACTCGAGTCAATGCGTCGGCGTATCGCCATATTTTTGCACGAACAACTGAAACTTGAATTGCATCCGGATAAGGTGTTTATCAAAACATTCGCGAGTGGTGTGGATTTTCTCGGCTGGGTGCACTTTCCGCGGCACCGCGTACTGCGGACGACTACAAAGCGACGGATGTTGAAGCGCGCTACTGGGCTTGAAGAGGATAACCAGATCGTACAGTCGTATGTTGGGCTACTGGGGCATGGGAATGCGAAGAAACTACGGCAGAAAATGTTGGAATTCTCCTAATCACACGCGGTATGGTATACTGCGCGCTATATTTTATTTTTGAGTGTTGATATGAATTGCAGTGAGCTAACCACACGTGACCCCAGCGAAATGCCGCTTTGCGGCTCCTCGCCTTCGGCGAGGATTTCACGGGGTGTATGCCAAAGGCATATCGTGTCTTCGCTCGCGGATCATGAAAACAAGTTTTCGCGATGCCGCTCGCTAGACACGATAAGAGTTTCTAAATTCGTTGTCACTCGTTAAGAACCTCTAACATGAAACGCAGCATTCTACAAACACGCTTTGCTGTTCAGAAGGTCCACCCGGAAGTGGGACAAGGGCTTTTTGCAACGGAGTGGATAAAAAAAGGGGTCTTTGTGCTTGAGTACACCGGAAAGAAGGTTCCGACGAAGCGTGCCGACACCATGAAGAGCCGGTATCTGTTTGAAATAGATCGCAAGTGGACGGTTGACGGCTCGTCGCGCGCCAACCTTGCTCGTTACATCAATCACTCATGTGCACCAAATTGCGAAGCGTCTATCAGTAAGGGAAAGATTTTGGTACATACGCAGAGGGATATTGCGAGAGGGGAGGAGCTCACGATTGATTATGGAGAAGAGTATTTTGACGAATATATAAAGCCAGCTGGATGCCGGTGTGCTCGTTGTCGGATGCGTGCTTTTGTTACGGCCGAAGAGATGGTACTATAACCAGCATGAAATACTTTTGGATCGGTCTTGCGTTACTCATTATCCTCGGCGTCGCCGCTTCTTTTTACGTTAAATCAAAACCAGGTGCGCTTGATGGCTTTGCGCAGTGTCTCACGGAAAAGAGTGTTACGTTCTATGGCGCGTTTTGGTGTCCGAATTGCGCCAGTCAAAAAAGGTTGTTTGGCCGTTCGGCGGAGCTTTTGTCGTATGTGGAATGTTCTACGGCCGACAGTCAGGGACAACTTGCGGTGTGTAAGGATGCGGGCATTGAGCAGTACCCAACGTGGGAGTTTGCCGATGCGAGCCGCCTTACGGGAGTGCAGCCGCTCGCGGTTTTGGCAGAAAAAAGCGGATGCATATTGCCGCAGAATTGAGGTATGCTCGAGTTTTCTCATTACTGGTTTGCCATTGCGGTAATCTGGCTTCAGGTTATCACGCTAGATCTCTTACTGGTGTTTTTTCATATTGGTGGCACGAAGTGGTGGGATGTGTTTATTTTTCAATTTTTGCGCCAGTGGGGGCTGTGGCTCGGGTTTTTAGTTGCGTTCACGGCGATGTTTGCGGCGCAATGGTATGAAGCGATGGGCTTTTTGCCCTGTTATCTCTGCTGGTGGGGGAGGATTTTCCTCTACCCGCAAATCGTTCTTTTCGGCATTGCCGCATGGCGGCGCGATGCGAATATCGCGCTCTACAGTATCGCGCTCTCTGTACTCGGTGCAGGTGTTTCGTTCTATCATCATGCGCTCCAGATGGGGTGGATTACGAGTTCGCCGTGCGTTGCGGAAGGTGGCGTGGACTGCGCCGCACGCACCTTCTTTGAATTCGACTACATCACATTCCCCCTCATGTCATTCTCTGTATTCGCGTTTCTCATTGTGCTCATGTTGTTTCAGATTCGGCGGGATGCATCATAAGGCGTTTGATGTCTTCAAATGTGCCGCCCACTTTTTTCCCCGGATTGAAGATGTTGAGAGGGTCAAATATTTTTTTCACCTCGGCGAAAAGCACCAGCATTTTTGGGCTAAACATGAGCGAGAGGTATGGCGTGCGGATGATGCCATCGTTGTGTTCGCCGGTTATGGAACCCTTGTATTTTGCGACCAGTTCATACATCCTCGGCGTGAGCTCTAACACGGCCTTCCGGTGTTCCGACCGCGAAAGATTAATGAGCGGAATTATATGGAAATTTCCATTTCCGATGTGTCCGGCGATGGTGTAGGTAATATTATAATGCGACAGAAGCTCGGAGAGTTCCGGCAAAAAGCGCGGGTAATCTTCCGGGTGTACCACAATATCGTCTACAAAAGGTGCGGCGTGGAGCCCCTTCATGTTTTTGCGCAACAGCGCGAAGCTTTCACGGCGGATTTTCCAATATTTTTCCGATTCAGCTTTTCCAAATGCGAGCCGCGCAGTTACCGGTAAGCCGCGGATTTCCGCGTACGCATCGCGTGCCTTGTGCCGCGCCGCCTCAAGCGAGTCCTCGGAAAACTCCGCAATGAGTACGAGCTTCGGCACGCCGTGTGTCAGCGTCATCCACACTTCCGGTAAGAATGCGAAACCAAGCGCGAGCGCTTTCCAAAGTCCGAGATGCTCCAAAAACTGCCAGCCGAATCGGACCGCGAGCGTAAATGTGTGGTCGTCGTATGATTCAAACGCCTCCGGGTCAAATTTCAGCACTCGGCGCACCACTTCCGGTAGTATGGCGAGGTCGGAGAGAAAAATGACGAGCATTGCGCGGTGTGGTTTCATGCGCACCAATTCAAAGCGCGCTTTCGTAATGATGCCGAGAGTACCTTGCGAACCCACAATAAGTTTTGTGATATCAAATGTGCCGTTTTTCTCATTCACCACATCCCACAGTGCGTACCCCGCGGAATTTTTTGATACGCTCGGTCGTGCCGCCCCAACTTCCTCCTTGTTTGCCTCTGCGAGCGCGTGAATGTTTCTGTATATTTCTCCCTCAAGATTTTGAAGCAGTTTTTTTTCGGCAAGTTCCTGCATTGATATAGGCGCAAACGTTGCTTCTGAACCATCGGAAAGAACAACCGAAAGCTCCTTTACATACCTATCCATTTTTCCATACTTCAATGTCAGCTCGCCTCCGGCATTGTCGGCAATCATGCCGCCTAGCGCGCATATCTCCCGCGAAGCGGGGTAGGGAGGCAGGATCCCGCCGGTTTTTTCAAGCGTCTCTCGCTCAAAATCGTGATAATACATGCCGGGTTCGGCGGTAGCTTCGAGATGCTCGGCATCAACGGAAACGAGCACATTCATGTATTTCGTGAAAACAAGAGATACGGAGCGTGTCAGAGGGCCACCGCTCATGTCGGTTCCGGCGGCGCGTGGGGTGAGCGAAATATCTCTCCCTTTTTCCTTTTCTGCACGCACAAATGTGACAATCACCGACACGTCCCGTGCATTTTTCGGAAAGACCACCACCTCGGGCCTCACTTCAAAAATACTCGTATCGCGGCTGTACTTTTTGAGCGTTTCCGCGTCGTCTACCGCATCACCCTGAATAAGTGGCGCGATTTCATCTCGTAGGGACATATAGAAAGTATACGATATAATATGTTCATATGGAGTACCTATATCTGATTGCAGCGGGAATTGTTGGTGTGGCGCTCGGTATGTACTTTGGGCGGAAAAAACAAAGTGGCATGCCGAAAGTAAATGAAGCACGCACAAGACAGAGAAAACAAAACGTTGAACGTGTTCTCGCGTTTGCGCGCGAGAAGGGAGAGATTACGAATAATGACGTTGAGACTCTGCTTGGCGTTTCCGACCCAACTGCCGAAAGGTATTTACCCAGCACCTTATAATGCCCTGCGCTCTCTGGCGCAGGGTGCATGTGGATTTCAGACCCACAGGGTTTAACGCCCTGTGGTGTCTGAAAGGTGCTGGGTTTACATGAGCTTGTGAAGTCAAAGGAGAGCTCATACAGGTGGGGGATAGGGGCAGGGGCGTTTTCAATAGGATAAAACGATAGCTTCAGAAACGGCTCACTCGCGTGCGAGCCGTTTAATATGGCTTAAAACAAGCATATTCTAAAGGACAATCTGTCCGATAGGATATTTGTGTGGAAGCAGGGAATCGGAAAGTGTCTTTTATGTGTCCTAGATTGTCTTCTTGCATAGAACGCATAGTTCCTCAATGACCGTCGCCGTTTCTTTGGGCCCTGATACTTGACGTGTTTCTATGCCCGTGGGTATGACAACGGCATCATTTCCACCCTCATGAAGAGCATCGCCAACAAAAAGCATGTCTTTTATAGGTACGCCCGTGTGCTTGGAAAGCCATCGTACTCCATAGGCCTTGTCAATACCCTTTTTTGTTATGTCTACCGTCGTTGTGCCTCCAATGTGTATCTCAAAATCCGGGAGTTCTGTGCGTAGTCTGTCGCGAAATGGTTTTCGGCGCAACCCTTTTGGATCCCACTTTTCTTTTTCATCTATAGGCGCTTCGGCACCAAGCGCCGCGAATGAGATTTGCGCTCCCCGGTTTTCAAGGCGCTCACCCCACATGGGGACACCCTCCACCATACTTGTTTTTGAGAGTGCGACATCAATGGCCTTCTTAATTTTTTCGTACTCATCTTTTGTGAGCGCAAGATCGTAGACGCTTTCCCATACTCCGTCTTTCCACACATAACATTGTGCCGACGTGACTGGAAAAATGTATAAACGGCTTTTGTCGGTTGAATCGGGCAGGCGTGAGAGTAGTTGCCTTTCAAATTGTTCAAATCCTCCGCCAGACATGATGCCGACCGTGGTGTTATGTGTGAGTTCTGCGAACAGTTCCCCCATCTCAAGTTCGATCGGTTGGCGACTTCGCGTAAGCGTGCCGTCCATGTCAAACAACACGATTGGTATGCATTTAGTGAGCTTCATGGTGTCCATCAAGGCATGCGGGAGAAAGTATCTCCAGTATGCGCTTTAAACTGCATGTGGCAACATTGAGCACCTTGTCGCCGCCACCGTAGTAGATGAAAATGGTGTCGCCGCGAAGAACCTCGCCGTTTGAAAACACAACATTCTTCACTTCGCCCTCTATCTCATATCTTTCTTCCGGCTCAAATATCGGCTCGGCGGTGCGTCCTAAAATGATATTTGGATTATTCGGGTCTAAAAGTGCCGCGCCCCAGCGGTAGTGGTGATCCGACGCGATGCCGTGATAGAACACGAGCAATCCCGCTTTCGTTTTTATCGGCACGCCGTTGATGCCGATTTTCTCCTCTTCCCACGTTCCGTGGCGCGGACCCATGATCTCAATGCAACGATTCACTCGCTTTTTCATTGAGAGGTCGTCAATGATGTCAACACAGATGCGACGGTTGACACGATGAAAGAAAAAGTACTCGCCACTTTTGCTACTCGGCACCACGCATGCGTCCTTGTCGTCCACATTATCGGGTGTCGCAAGTGCCGGCATTTTCCATCGGTCAAACTTTCGCGTCAGAAAATCGGAGACGGAGATGGAGGTGATGGCGACGCGCGGTGGCGCCGCGCCATCATAGGCGGTGTACGTCATATAGAGTGTGTCGCCGAGGCGCACGATGCGCGGGTCTTCACAGCCGGAATTTCCCGTGCTACTCCCGTGCTTCTGCTCAAAATCCGCGCGCGGTTCGTATATTGGATTCGGCAATCGTTCTTTCACTATGAATCCGTTGTCGGAAATCGCGAGTCCGATGGTGGAGGTGTTATCTTCAGACATCGCGCGATAGAGAATGTATATTGAGCTGTCTATTTCAATTGCGGCCGCGTTCATGGTGCTTCGGGATTCCCACGAATGCGAGGGCTCCGGCGTTATGATGGGGTTCTTTTCGTACCGCGTGATTACGCTCCGGGTTTCCTCCTGTATGGATGCGAGAAGTTGAGGTAGGGAGAGCGACGCGCGCGCGCATACGGTGTCGGCCGCGCCGTAGTAAATATCAAGCCGATTGTCGCGCACGAGCGCCCCGGTGGGGAATATCACATTGGAAACCATGCCGAACAATTCATACGGCTCTTCCGGCACCATGATGGGCCACTTGGTTCTCCCGATTATTTTCATCGGGTCGCTCATATCCAAAAGGAGCGCTTCTACACTAAACGTGCGCTCCGCGCCACGGAAATAATTCTTTATATAGGAATATATCAAAAGCCACCCGTCTTTCGTTTTCACGGGGGGCGCGCCGACCTCTACGAAGTCGTCTCCGGAGCGGGTGATGGGCAGAGAGTGCGCGTCAATATTTTTATGCCATTCATCCCAGAAGTCGGTGCGCTCCGTTAGAGGTGTAGCCGCCAACGGGGCGCACCAGAAATCTTCTACGCGGTCTGCCTCTGCTATCGCAAACTTTTGAGGCGGCTCATCGGGGTGCGCGGTAAGTGCTGCAACGACCTTGCCGTTGATGCGTTCAGGGAAAAGCGTCATCGCTTTTGAGTTAAAGGTGGTTACAGCGTGTTTTTCTACAACACGCTCAAAATCGTCCGACACCGCGCATCCTATTTTGATTCCGGAGGCGCGGAACGGAATTTGTGAAATGGCTGTGTAAAAGGTGTAGTATTTTCCCTCAAACAAGGTGGTGCGCGGGTCTTCGCATCCGTATTTGTCCCACTCTTCAGAGGGCGCTACGAACTGTTTGCGATTTTCAAAGTGCACGCCGTGTTCGGATGTCGCGTGTCCTATCGTTGAAATGGCAGTTGGCGGGCTAAGCATAGGATCGGGCCGTCCGATGGCGCGATACAACAAGTGCACTTTTCCATCTTTTAAAATGGCACACGGATTCGTGGATGCCATTTCCCACGCGTGCTCAAGCGTGGGCGAGAGAATGGGGTTGTGTTGGGAGCGCCTGACAACAAACATGTTACTTACAATATCACGAACGCGACTACAGTGGCTCAGAGTTTAATGCAGGCGCGGCGTCTGTCACAAGCGCGTGCAAGAATTCTTGAAGCGGCGCGTGGGCAACGCACGTGGTTTTGTCGCCGCCGCCGTAGTACACGAGAAGATCATTGTCTTTTACGATGGCGCCGCAGGAATAGACGATGCCCGGTTTCCAGTCGTTCTCATACCACGCATCGGGTGCAAGGATAGGTGCCTGGGCGCGATGCAAGACGCGCGTTGGCTCGTTGATGTCTAAGAGCATGGCGCCGAGTTTATAGCGGCTTGTTTCATTTTTTTCCATTGCGTGGTAAAGCACGAGCCATCCGTACTCGGTTTTTATCGGCGGCGGTCCCGCGCTTCGCACATACATATCCCAGCCGTTCCTGTTTTTCTTTTGTTCAAAGCGGCTACGAATTGTGCGCGTGCCGTCCGCGAGGTCGTTCAAATCTGTGACATAGTCAATCTGCACTTCAGGCGTGATGCTGTGAAGAACAGCAAATTTCCCATGGAGTTTTTCCGGAAAGAGGACCCAATTTTTGTGAATTTCTCCAGGAGGCGAAACGAATATCGGTCCGTCCCAACACCATCGCTTTACGAGAAAGTCGTCAAGTGAAAGCGACATGACACCGACGCGGAGATAATCCCACCCGTCAAATGCGTTGAATGTGACATACACGCGACCGTCTATCACGACCATGCGCGGGTCTTCGGCGCCGCCCCAGCTTCCGCCGGAAGGGTAGAGGACCGGAGAGTATTTTTTCTCTGATGGCGCGATGGAGCGCGGTGCGATAGAGGTGAACACCGGATGCGGCAGGCGTTCGTTGAAATTAAAACCGTTCCCGCTTGACGCGTAACCGAAGCGCGATACACCATCTGGACCGACGGCGCGATAGAGGAGGTGTACGCGACCGTCTTCGTACAAAGCCGCCGGATTAAATACCGCCTCGGATTCCCAGTAACTCCCGCCGCGGGGTAAAAGAATCGGGTTTCGCGTGTAGCGCGTGAGCTGTAGATATGTGTGAACGATTTTTCGTACGCTCTCGCGCATTTTTGGCGAAAGGAGCGCGAGTACGGCGAGGAGCAGGAGAAGGATTGCCCCGAGAGTAAGGATTACCTGCAAGCCTTTGATCATTACATCGCCCATACACAAATAACTTCCCTCAATGTCAGGAGGGAGCATTTATAAAGTACAGTATAACGCGTTACGCACGCTGTGCGTGGACAGCGGCTTTTATTGGTGGACAACCAGCTCGTGTAGACTTTTTATACCATGGTATAAAAAGTCTACACGAGCCACCGTTGCTTATGTTTTTATACGTTGGGTGTGTCTGCGTCCTTGCGACGGTGTCGTATCCACTCCACGACAAGCGGCATCATGGAAACAACAATGATTGCGAGCACCACAAGGAGGATGTAGTGCTCAATACCCGGAATAACTTCGCCCAAAAGGTATCCGCCGAAAGTGAACCCTCCGCCCCACAAGACCGCACCGAGGATGTTATAGAAGAGAAATTTTTTATACTCCATTTCGCCCACCCCGGCGAGTATTGGCGCAAAGGTGCGCACGATGGGGACGAAGCGCGCAAAAAGTATCGTGCGCGTACCGTATTTTTCGTAAAAACGACGCGTTTGGTCCACATAGCGTTTTTTGAAGAAGCGCGAGTCCTCGTTATAAAAAAGTTTCGGACCAACCCACGCACCAAACCAGTAGCCGATAGTGTCGCCGAGAATTGCCGCAATCATAACGAGTGCGGTGAGAATCCAGATATTGAAGTACCCCTGCGACGCGAGAAATCCGGCGGTGAAAAGAAGCGAAGCGCCCGGGAGCGACACGGCAAAAAATAGTCCCGATTCTGCAAGAACAATCGCGAAGATGCCCGGGTAGCCGACAATCTGTACTATTTCAGTTAGGCTCATCCCGAAAATATCAATCATACGAATGATTCGGGAATGGGGAATGCGGTGCACAACTCTTTTATTTCCGCTCGTATCGCTTTTTTCTTTTCAGCGTCGTCTTTTGCTTTCAACGCCTCAAGCATGAGTTCGGCGACACGCGCGCATTCTTTTTCTTTCATGCCGCGTGTGGTAATCGCGGGCGTGCCGAAGCGGATGCCGGAAGGGTCCATTGGTTTTCGCGTATCGTCCGCTATCATATTTTTATTCAGCGTAATGCCGATGGTGTCTAAAATATCTTGCGCTTCCTGTCCGCCAATGCCAAGTGAACCATATATATCGGCAAGAATAAGGTGATTATCGGTGCCGCCGGTAATCATGCGAATGTTCTCACGCTTGAATACTTCCGCCATCGCACGAGCGTTTTTTACTATGTGCGCGGCGTACACTTGAAAGTTTGGGTGGAGCGCCTCGCCAAAGCATACCGCCTTTGCGGCGATTTGGTGCATCAAGGGACCCCCCTGAAAGCCGGGGAAAATGGTCTTATCAATTTTTTTCGCGAGTTCTTCACTTTCGCGTACCAGCACCATGCCGCCGCGTGGGCCGCGCAGTGTTTTGTGTGTCGTGGTAAGCATCACGTCAAACCCTGCGTCAAACGGGTTTTTCGCCGCGCGGCCTGCTATTAGGCCCGCGATATGCGCGACGTCGGCGATGACGACGGCGCCGACTTCCCTGCCAATCTCCACGAATTTTTCGTAATTAAGCTCGCGCGGATAGGCGGAGAATCCCGCCATAATAACTTTCGGCTTTTCTCGTTTCGCTGTGGCGAGCATTTCGTCATAATCAATCTCTCCTGTTTCAATGTCTTTCATTTTATAGCGCACGAAGTTGAAGATTTTTGTGATGTAGGTGACGGGGTGGCCGTGCGTCAGGTGTCCGCCGTGCGAAAGGTCCATACCCATGATGGTGTCGCCCGGTTCCATGAGCGCGAAGTAGGTGGCGATGTTTGCCGGCGCGCCCGCGTGCGGCTGAACATTCGCGAACTTGCAATTGAAAAGTTTTTTCGCGCGCTCTACAGCGAGCACCTCTACCGCATCAGTGAACCCCTGCCCTCCGTAGTAGCGCTTGCCCGGATACCCTTCGGCGTACTTATTAGTGAGAATGGAGCCGCTTGCTTCGCGCACCGCGCGCGACACGTAATTCTCGGACGGAATGAGCTCCAAGCCATCGCGTTCGCGCTCCTCCTCGCCTAGAAGGGCGGCAAACACTTCTGCATCCTGTTTTTTTATGTAGTCGTACATATAGGATAAGTTAAAAAGTAAAAATGAAAAGTTAAAAATTATAGTTAAAAGTTAAAAATTACATTCCCGTTGAGTGTACACTTTGGCCTAACTTTTAATTTTTCATGCATGCCCCGTACCAAAATCTGCGAACGTGGCTTGAGCGCATAAAGAGGAACGGTGAGATTTTTGGTGCGGGGTCGTTTTTCATTTTTCGCTTTTAGTTTTTAATTAAGCGTTTGTTTAACCATCTCATATACCATTTCATGTATTCTCTCACGAGACAGAACTACTTTCCGATTAAAGCAAGTGATTTTCTTCCACTGCGGATTTTTGCGCAGAAATTGAATTGCGGTTTTTTGCGTGTTTTCAAGGTGGCGGCGATTGCGCTCTGCTAGGTCAAGTTTCTTTCTCCGTGCGTGCGTGCGCCGGCGCTCTTTCAGGAGTTTCAGCGAAATCGGAACGGGGAGGTGGAGATAGAGCACTAAATCGGGGCGGGGGATACCGAGTGCCTTGTGCTCAAGTGTGTCAAGCCACGCGAGAAATTTTTTACGCTCGCGCGCGTTTTTTATTTTCCCTCCTTGGTGCATTTGGTTTGCGCTGACGTATCGGTCAAGAATCACGATGTATCCTTCCGCGAGCCATTTCTCAAGCGTTGTCTTTGATTCAAAACGGTCGGCGGCGTAGAGGATGGAAGCGATATACGGGTCTGTATTGAGAAAATTTCCAAATGTTCCGGAAAGGCATCGTCGTATAAGCGCGCCGCAAAAATTCTTCTCATACTGCGGGAAGTCCATTGTCTTCACGCGCACTCTGTCTTTTTTTAGGCGCTTCACCAGAAGCGCCACCTGCGTGCCCTTACCGACCCCATCCGAGCCGTCTACCACAATAAGTTTTCCCCTGTTCCATCTGTGCGCGTGAGCCATAGTGATGCCCATTGTACACTACATTTTCAAAATAGTGACTTCGTAACCACCGTCTTTTAATACAAGTATTTTGCAAAATACTTGTATAGATGTGAATGACTTACGAAGTCACTACTATTTTCTATTTACCTTAGGGCGTATGGTATAGTTTCGAGGATGGCACTCTCGGACAGGAAAATTTTGGAGCATATGGAAAACGGCTCAATCGTGATTGAGCCGTTTGACCGCAGGAATCTTTCTACCTCAAGCTACGACGTAACGCTCGGTGAGCACTATTTTACAGAACAGCACCCGCCGCATTTTGAAAATCTATACAATATTTATGACAAATCACATGTGGAGCGAGTGTGGGGTACGAAAGCGCGAAAGGCGCGGCACGCGAAAGATGTCCTTAAATTCTACGCGGTAGATTGGCGCGGCATCGCACCGGAGGAAAAAATAATCTTACTCGCGCCCGGCGAGACAGTCTTGGCGCATACGCAGGAATTCATCGGCGGGCGCGAACACGTTACTACAATGATGAAAGCGCGTTCCTCGCTCGGGCGCAGTTTCATTTCTGTGTGCAAATGTGCGGGCTGGGGTGATGTGGGCTATGTGAATCGCTGGACGATGGAAATAAGCAACGTGTCAACCCGTTACTACATTCCGCTTGTCGTCGGTCGTCGCATCGCGCAAATCGTCTTTTTTGAGACGGGGCCGATTCTTGCAGCCGATTATGCGAAGAAAGGGAAGTATCAATCCGAGGGCACCATGGCGCACATTAAGCGCACGTGGAAGCCCGATCTCATGCTACCGCGATTGTATCTTGATAGGGATATAAAACGCAGGTGACAGGCGCTAGTTGTCAGCTATTAAGAGGATTACACATGGTCGTAGCAATAAAAACCGAAAGGCGTAAAAGGTGACGGGTAAAGAAAAAGTGATACGATTACTTCCAGAAAAGAAGGAGACGAAACATGAAAATATACAACGAGATACTCCAGAAGATTATTGGTACGGGCATAGACCGAGAGGGGCGCAACGGTTGGACGAGGGCGATTTTCGCCGAACAGATGCGCTTTAAGATGGACGATGGCTTTCCTGCCGTTACCACCAAGCGATTGGCGTTCAACTCCGTGAAGGGCGAACTCTTGTGGTTTCTTGAAGGTTCCAACGATGACAATCGTCTGAAAGAAATAATGGGTGGCGCGAAAAAAACTATCTGGACCGATAACGCGCAGTCCGATTATTGGAAACCGAAGGCGCAATTTGACGGCGATCTCGGCCGCATCTATGGCGTACAGTGGCGTTTGTGGCAAACTAATGATGGCAAAGAGGTGGATCAGCTCGCGCAGGTGGTAGATAACCTAAAAAACAATCCAACGGATAGGCGGCTTGTGGTATCCGCGTGGAATCCGGGCGAGCTAGAGAGAATGGCATTGCCACCCTGCCACATGCTGTTCCAATTCTTTCTTGCGGATGGCAAACTTTCACTCCACATGGTCCAGCGCAGTTGCGATATGTTTTTAGGCGTGCCGTTTAACATTGCATCGTACGCACTCTTACTGCACATGGTGGCGCAAGTAACCGGCACAGAGGCGCACGAGTGTATTTTGACGCTTAACGATGCGCACATCTATCACGAACACTACCCGCAAGTGAAGGAACAACTCTCGCGCGAGCCGATGCCTCTGCCGCGTCTGTGGTTGAATCCGGCGATCAATGACATTGACGGCTTCACAATGGACGATATTAAACTTGAAAACTATTCACACCACCCCGCTATTCCTGCGCCGATGATAGTGTAGCCATGGCACGAATAAACATAATCGCGGCGCTTGGCGCGGGTCGTGTTATAGGAAAGGACAACGAGCTTTTGTGGCAGATTCCAGACGACCTGAAGCGTTTCAAGCGGCTCACACTCGGACATCCCGTTATCATGGGGCGGAAGACATTTGAATCAGTGCTCCACTATCTTGGGAAGCCCTTGCCTGGGCGCACTAATATTGTCCTTTCACGTTCTCTCGCCATGTTCGACCTTGTAGGTCGAACATGGAAAAATACAGTGGTTGTGCCATCGCCAGAAGAGGCGATTGAGAAAGCGAGAGAATTGGATACTGATGAGGTGTTTATCGGCGGCGGGGCGCAAGTGTACGAGCAAGTGTTGCCGATTACAGACCGGCTGTACCTCACGCTCATTGACGACGAAAAAGAGGGCGACACCTATTTTCCGGAATACGAGCATTTGTTCACGCGCGTCATTGAAGACGAATCGCGAGAGTGGAACGTATTGAAATATCGTTGGCTCACGTTGGATAGGTAGCAAAATAAAATATATCGACTTCGTAAACCGGCTCATTCCGACACCACAGGGCGTTAACCCTGTGGGTCGGAATGCACTCCTTGCGCAAAAGCGCAATCACGTTTACGCCGGTTTCTGGCTCCTCGGCTCGAAAGTGCAAAAAAGCTCTTTTGCACTTTACTCGCTCTACGTCGCCAGTAAGTCGATATTAGCGCTATTTTCATGGCTTCTTTGTGTACTATATCGACTTCGTAAGTCGATATGTATGCCATAACGACCATTCTTGACGAATACGTAAAATTATAATATCGGGATTTCGTAAATCCCGATATGAAAAGGCCCCGCAATGCCTCCTCGATTTATCGAGTGGTATTGCGGGGCGATTTGTTTTGTGGTATACATTGCCGCAGTTCAGAAGATTAAAGGAGAAGAAAGATGGCGAGATCGTACATGAATCATGCGCGTGCTCGAATTGAAGATTTAAAATCTTACAGCTCTAGCATATCTGTTCAGGAACTCGGAAGAGTCGATGATAGTTTTCAGGAACTACCCCTCTTTATGATAGTTGTAGACACAAAGAGCATTGGACGAAAACAAGACGTGCTTCTTTCCGGCGGTGTTCATGGAAACGAACCGGCAGGAGTGTGGGCTCTCCTAAACTTCATTGAACAGTATTTGGAACGATATCTCGAACAGTTTCGTTTCTTCGCGTATCCGTGTGTAAATCCGAGCGGTTATGTTCGCAACAAGAGAACAAATCTATTAGGAATTGACCTCAATCGTGACTTTACGTTGAGGCCCGTTTCGCTGGAAAATCAGCTCGTTGTGAACTCGCTTCTTGACGGACCAAAAAATTACGCCGTAACTATTGACCTTCATGAGTGCGACTATGAACTTGAAGGTGCTGGCGAGGAATTCCGAAAAGCCGGCTTTACGAAATCCGACAATCCACGAGGATTTTGGCTCTGGGAATTGCAAGACGACCACTCAAAAAGAGTCGGCGCGAAAATAATTCAAGAAGTGTCTGGTGCAGGAATTCCAGTTGCTACCCAGCCGACCATTTTCGGCGAGGTAAATTCCGGTGGAGTCATCTCGTATCCGGAAGGGTGCATGAGCCCAATCTATTCATCGGCGGCTTCGTTTGATGTTTTTCTACACAAGAATTACACCGACCACGCGTTCACCATGGAGACCATCTCAAATTGGGATATGGGACAGCGCGTGCAGGCGCATATTCTCGCCATAACCACAATCCTTGACGAATATGCGAAACGGCAATAACCATGGGTCGCTCGTCGCGCCTTGCGCGATGAGCGACCTCTTTTCTTTACATACACTTTCTAGTATTCTGGCCTGATGGCGGACGCAAAAAAATCACGCAAGAGAAAGAGGGTCGGCATCACGGCGGGGGCGTTTGACCTATGCCATGCCGGGCATTTTTTGATGTTTGACGAGGCAAGGCGCGCGTGTGATTACCTCATCGTGTGTCTCCAAGAGGACCCGTCGCGCGACAGGCCGGAGAAAAATAAGCCGGTTATGACGCTTGCCGAACGCATGATAATTTTGCGCGGTATCAAATATATTGATGAAATAGTGCCGTATAAAACCGAGCGCGACCTGTACAATATTCTTCGCACGCGGAAGCCAGACATTCGCATAATCGGAGCCGACTGGCGCGGCAAGCTCTTCACCGGCCACGACCTGCCGATCAAAATGCACTACAACTCCCGCTCACATAACTACTCCTCTTCCGCGCTTCGCGAGCGCGTGTGGAAAGAAGAAAACGCTAAGCGCACCAAAAGCAAAAAATCTCGCCGCTCAAAATAGTCGCACTCGCGCCCGTATCGATCTTGTACGCCCATATCGACTTCGTAAGTCGATATGAGGGTTGACACCTTTAGCGGAGGAGGTGCGCCGACGGAGCGCCCTAATACCACCAGGCCTTCCAAATGTACCTAAGCAAAATCACAAACAAAATAATAGGGGAGATGGTGTAGCCGATCGTGCCGAAGAGAAGCCCAAGGCCGCCGAGTCGCCACTCCGGCTGATATACATGCAAAAGTATCGGGAGCGACAGGAGAAGTAGAGTCAAGAGCATGAAGCGCTTCATAATACAAATTAAAAAGTAAAAATGAAAAACTAAAAAGTACAACTAAAAATTAAAAGTTATCTTCTCTTTTGTGGTTCTAAGACCAGAACTGAGTATGCTGAGCTATATGCTTAATTTTTAATTTTACCTTGTCGTTTTTAGATTTTCATTTTTAACTTTTACTTTTGTATCATATCACTCTACCTCACAGGACGAACAGTATGAATACGAGTACTAGAAGAAGGCGGTATACGCCGAAGGATGTGAACGAATGCGTTTGCACGAAGCGCAAGAGCCACTTGATGGCGAACATCGCGACGATGAATGAGGTGATAAATCCAACAACGAGCAAAAGAAATTGGTCGGCGGCAAACACGCCGGCATTTTTGTACATATCATAACCCGTTGCCGCGAGCATGGTGGGAACGGCGAGCAAGAACGAGAACTCAACAATCACCGTGCGGCGAAGCCCAAGGAGAAGTCCGCCAATTATTGTGGCGCCGGAGCGCGAAACACCGGGCACCATTGCGAGTGTCTGAAAGAGGCCGATAAACACGGATTGTTGGTACGTAATATCCCGTACATCGCATCCAACCGGCTTACCACCATGTTCGACTTCGTAAGTCGAACAGGGGAGTTCGCGGTGCCACCGCTCAAAGATAATAAGGGCGATGCCGCCGAGCGCCAGCGCCCACAAGACGACCGCCATGTTGCCCATCAAATATTCTTTAACGTATGGATAGAGTAGAAAGCCCAAAATACCTGTCGGAATAAAAGCTGCCGCAAGCCGCTTCAGAAGCTCAATATCCAAAAAGGAACGCCAGTATAAAACAACTACAGATGCAATCGCGCCCAGTTGTATCGCAATCTCAAAACTTTTCAAAAATTCGGTGTGCGGAAGCCCAAGCACCGAGCTCGCCAAAATCAAGTGCCCCGTGGAAGAAATCGGCAAAAACTCCGTTGCGCCCTCTACGATGCCAAGCAGGATGCTCTCAAGGAATGTCATGCCTATAGAGTGTAGCATTATCTTGGGAGTTCAACTCCCAAGAACGGGGGTTGGGCGATGTGTTGTATATTTTATAGAAAAAAAACGCCACCATCATTTAATCCGATGGTGGCTTTGAAGTATCCGGTGCTCTTTTTGTACGCTCGCGGGTGCGCAAGCGCGACGAAACGCGCACATCCACTTTAATGTTCTCGTGAAGTGCCTCAAGCATCCGTTTGCGGCGCTTTTCGTTCCGCTTTTCGGCGCGGAGTGTGCTCCAGTTGCCGTTGAAAACATCGTCGGCGAATCCCCAGCGTCTCGCTTCGCGCGAGGAGAGCCACACATCAACGTGGTCTTTAATTTTTTCCTCGAGCATTTTCACTATACGCTGTTCGCTCCACTTGCTGTATACTCCTTGCTCGCGCAAACGAGTTACATACAGCAAAAGCATTCTTTCTTTCGCCTCGCGGCGCTCAAGGTCGCCGGTATCCGCCTCCTGTTCCAGTCCGCCGAAAGAATATGTACCGTGATGGAACATATATTTAGCGCCCGGCATCATAACGAATTTATCCGCGGCGAGCGGGACGATGGACGACATAGAGCGCGCCCAACGGTGTGCCAGCACAGTTACCGGATTTGGGCAGGCGAGAATGGAATCGAACATTTGTATTCCCGCTTCCCACTCACCGCCGTCTGTAGACATCTCAGCAAGTATTGGCCTTTCCGGATTAAGCCCGCTCAAAATACTTAATCCGCGAGCAAATTGGTTTGCCATCGTCGGCGTTATGCCGGATTCACTTACCTCTTCCGCGTTCTCCGGATCAACATCTTTTGTTTGGATATAAATGATGTAGAGAGCTCTATTTAGTCGGTACTCGTGTACATCCTCAAGCGTAAAGTCGCCTGACAGCGCTTTTACGTGCTCCGGCTCGAGCCCCATGGCGTGAGACGCAAGGCGGCGTCTTTTCTTTAGCGTTCTTACAGCCATCGCTCACCTCACGTTTCCCTATATGACTGTCAGTTACTATACATTGCGAGACGGCAAACGTGCAAATGCGTAATTCGTGGTGGTGTCTGGGTATTCCCATAGGTCGGACCTCTGAGATTTGTGTATTAAGGGGCTGTCCACAGAGTAGGTGGGAGTGCTCTGGTACTCCTAGGGCGCAACTGGTACAATAGGTAATACTTTAGCAATTAATCGCGTGTGCATAATTAATACGTTATATGGCAAAAGGAAATTCTGCATTTATGAAGCCCCTCAACGTGAGCGCCGATTTGGCGGCAGTTGTGGGCGCGGGGCCGATGCCCCGCTCGGAGGTTGTTAAGAAGCTGTGGGTGTACATCAAGGAGCACGGGCTCCAGGACGCGCAAAACAGGCGCAATATCAACGCCGACGACAACCTTAAGAAGGTATTCGGCGGAAAGGAGCAGGTGAACATGTTTGAGATGACCGCTTTGGTATCTAAGCATCTCTCATAAGTGGCGGGGTGCGAGGCAATTTCAAAACGGTCCCGGTTTTTTTGGGACCGTTTTGGTTTTTGGTCAGAAGTGGAAATGTAAAAATTTAAAACTCAAAATCACAATTTAAAATGTAAAAATATCCACCATCGTTCGAATGAAAACTATTTTGAATTTTACATTGTCATTTTTCATTTTGATATTTACATTTTGAATTTTCTAAATCCCCACTTCGCCGCTTCAATAACGGCGACGTTCAAGACGAGCCAGAGGGCGACTATCCATAGGAGCTCAATCCGCGGCATCGCGATTCCAAGCGCGTACCCGAGGAATGGTGCCGTGACCGACAGTATTGTGAGTGCTCCTGCCGCCGCCACGCTCCAGTTTAGCGCCCTGTTGTCAAACGTTGGGTACGAGAACAGCGGGCGGCGTAAGCTCCTGAATGAGTATGCCGCGACAAGAATATACGCCGCGAAGCATATGAAAATGATTGAACGCGCCGCCTCAAGCGCTATGCCGGCGCGAAGCAATACCCAGTACAGGATAAATAGGAGTACCGACGTTGCTACACCAACGCCGATAGTGAGAAATCGCACCTCGCTGTTCAAGACCGGTTCGTGTTTCTTACTATCATCAAAGTTCTTATCAAACGCGAATGATAGGGCTGGCAAGCTCCCCGTAATGAAGTTGACCCAGATTATCTGAAGCGCGGTTAAGGGAAGGGGAAGTCCCGCAAGCAAACTTCCGCCTATCAAGGCCACCTCGTCAAGTGAGTTTGACATCAAATAGGTGAACGATTTTCGTATATTCTGAAGTATGCGCCTCCCTTCTTCAATGGCGGCAACAATGGTTTTAAAGTTGTCGTCCAAAAGCACAAGGTCGCTCGTGCTTTTTGCCACATCCGAGCCGCTCCCGAGCGCGATGCCGATATCAACCGCCTTCAAAGAGGGCGCGTCGTTCACGCCATCTCCAGTCATGGCGACGACCTCGCCTTGTTTTTTGTAAAGCGAGCCGATGCGTAATTTGTCCTCTGGCGTTACACGAGCGAATATTTTGATGTTTTGGAGAGTCGTCAAAAGCTCCTCGTCGGAAAGCCGCTTCAAGTCGTCGCCCGTGAGCGTATTTCCCTCGTTCAATTCCCACCCAAGCTCACGTGCGACAGCCTCTGCTGTGCCCTTCAAATCGCCGGTTAGCATCACTACGCGCGCGCCAAGGTGCTCTATTTTTTCCATTGCTTCACGCGCTTCCTTACGCACCGGGTCTTGCATAACGAGCAATCCGAGGAACAAAAGCTCTTGTGCGTCTTCCGGTTTTGCAACGCCCTTTTTAACGAGCGCGTGTGTCGCGCCTTCCGGAAGCTTCGCAACGCCGACCAGTCGTTTGCCCTCCGCGCTTATCGCGTGTATGGCGTTCATTGCCGCGATGTACTCATCCTTTGAGATGGAGGATCGTGCGAGCAATACATCCGGTGCGCCGAGCACAATACAGTGTTTTCCGTCGTGGCCGCACACAATGGAAAATTTATGACTGGAGCTGAACGGCAAGAGTGGGGGGTTTCGCATATCGCGCCGGACATCAATATCACTCCGGTGTGCCGCCTCCACAATACTCGTTTCAAGCGGACGTCCTATGAACTTCCATTCACTTGGTTTTTCAGACGGATTTTCAATAAGTACGTCGGTTCCCAGTACTGCCGACTCCAATATATCGCGTTCAGCGTCTCCCATATGCCACTTCAGATGTGTTGTATCTGATGGAGAGCGCGCGTCGTTGTCGCCCAATGCCTCTCCTTTTTTATGTAGAACGAGGCGCGCCTTAGTGAGTACGTCAACGAGGCGCATGGTTCCTTCCGTGAGCGTGCCTGTCTTGTCGGTCATAACGACCGTCGCACTGCCGAGTGTTTCTGCCGCCGCGAGAGAACGCATGATGCCCTTTTGCGCCGCGAGGCGCACGACACCCATTGCAAGTATTACGGTGAGTGCAATGGGGAGCGCCGATGGAATGGCGCCAACGGATATTGCCGCCGCCATGAGGAGCATTTCCAGTATCGCTTCTCCGCGTAGTATGCCGAGAATGAAAATACCGGCGATGAGAATCAAGAGTCCGCCAAAGATGAACCACGCGAGGCGCCACAATGCCGATTGAAGGGGCGTGCGTTCGCGTGATGTTCCCGATACCAATTCCGCAATGCGGCCTATCTCCATGTGGTCGTCGGTCGCCGAGGTGATGGCGGTGGCGAATCCTTCTACCACGAGCGTACCGCCGAATACCATGTTGGTGCGCTCGGCTACCGGAGCACCCTCAGAAATCACATCAGCGTTTTTTGCCACGGGGAGTGATTCGCCGGTTAAAATTGACTCATCAACGGACAAACCGCTGTTTTCTATCACGCGCGCGTCTGCGGGAACGCGTGTGCCGTAGGAAAGACGGAGTATATCGCCGGGAACGAGAAGAGACGAATCAATTTCCTGTTCAATTTCATCGCGTATAACGCGTGTGCGCTCGCGTACATAGGTGCTCAGTTTTTGGAGCGCGTTTTCTGCGTGAAACTCTTGGTAAAAGCCGAGCCCCGCGTTGACGAAAATCGTGAGAACGATGACCGCCGTGTCTAGCCACTCGCCGAGCGCAATCGTTAAGGCACTTGCCGCGATGAGAACGAAGATGAGGGGACTTCTAAATTGCTGTGCCAAAATACCAAGTGCGTCGAGCTTTTTGCCTTGCGGAAGCGCATTCATACCAAAGTGTTTTAAGCGCGCCTCGGCCTCTTTTTCGGTGAGACCCTCGCGGCTCGTTTCAAGCGCCTTTGCCACATCGTCAGGCGTCAATGCCCACGGGGCAGCCGGAAGGGAAACATTTTGCATGCATGCATTGTATCAGCCAGAGGTGCTGGTGTTGACCCCGTAGTGAATAGTGGCAAGCAGGCGCACCATTACATTAAGTTAAAAACTAAAATCGAAAAATGAAAAACGACCCCGCACCAAAAATCTCACCATTCCTCTTTATGCGCTCAAACCACGTTTGCAGATTTTGGCACGGGGCATGAAAAATTAAAAGTTAGGATCAAGAGTGCTCTCGATGGGGATGTAATTTTTAACTTTTAACTGTACTTTTTACCTTTTCATTTTTACTTTTTAATTAATTTGTGATATTCGGTCATGAGTGGTATAAAGTAGTTTGATAATAGTGGTCAAAAAGGAGGCGAACATGACCCACAGACTTCTTGGCGCGGAAAGCAGTGCCGCGAAAGAGAAGATTGATCAGTACAGTGCGCGTATCTACAACCCCTACCAATTTGTGGCGCACGCCGCCGTGGGCGCGTGGCTTTATGATAAGGAGGGGAATAAGGTGCTCGACCTTCTGTCGGCATACTCCTCAATTCTTATTGGTCATAACTGGAAGGTGCCCATACGCGCTTTGCAGAAAGAGTACGAGCGTGCGTGTGTCGGGCATTGCTCGCGCGTTGTCTACACTACACAGTACGCAGATTTTGTGGAGAAGCTTAGGGCGATGACCGGTTTTGACAGGGTGCTCCCTGCGTCAGATGGGCGCTCCAGCACCGAGCCATTCGTGGACGTGTGCATGATGCACGCGCATCATCGCGGTATAGAGTATCCGGAAGTGATCTTGTTTGAGGATTACTTTCATGGTCGGGCGCGCACGTTTTCCACAAACGCGCTGTTTGACCAGAGCCAGTCGCTTGGAAAGGGGCCGCGTGTGGCGGGTATCGTAGTTGCGGAACATGACGTTGAGGATGTTCGGAGCAGAATCAACGAAAACACCGTCGGGATTTTTATGGAAATCCACCGCGGGGAAGGCGGGCCACTCTTTGACGACGGTACCTACATGAAGGTGCATGAACTTGCGCGAGAGCGTGGAGTATATATTGGAACGGACGGTATACAGGACAGCTTGTATCGTTGTGGATATTTTATGTCGTGGCAGGAGTTTGGAGAGAAATACAGGCCCGATGCGACAGTCCTCGGCAAAGCGTTGGGCGGAGGAGAGATTCCCGTGTCGGCGCTCGTGGGGACCGAAGAATTTATGTCGGTTTTGACGCCCGGTACGCACGGTAGCACCTTTGGGGGCTACCCGCGTGGGTGTGTGGCTGCGTCTGCGACGCTTGACTATCTACATGATCATCCCGAAGTTGGGGAGCGCGCGATGGAGATTGGCGCGCGGTTTGCGAAGAACCTTGCAGGTATTCCTGGGGTGGAAGTTACGCATCGTGGCGCGCTCATTGCCGTTGCGGTCGATGGAATTCCCTTGGCTTGGCCGCTGTGTGACGAGATGATTTGCGGCTGGCGCCAGCCGAATGTTCTCGTTAAATCGGGGCATCGGCATGACGGCTATGAATACTTACGTCTTTCTCCGCCGACGTGCATAAAGAATGAAGAGATTGATTCCGCGTGTTTCAACACCATCCGGCCCATTCTTGAACTCCGAAAAGAAATAGTCGGCTCTGGTTGCTAGGTGGGCGCTCCGTTAAGGGCGACCTTTGCCTTACCCCGAACGGCAGTACAGCACAATCCTAGAGGCGTCGCCTCTAGGATTGTCACAGGGCATCATTTGGGAGTTGAACTCCCAAGTAGTATAAAGTGTTGTGAAATGTGAAAAAACAATCCCCCTCGCCGATACTTTGGCGAGGGGGTACTTTTACGCAACGAACGCTACTTCCTCAAGAGCCGTAAGGACGGTTCTTGAGGTTACGCGGTGGCTGCAGTGGCGAGGGCGGCGGCGCGGCGCGCGTGGTCAGCTTCGGAGAGCGGACGGCGCGGGCGCCGGTTGGCGGCGCGCTGGCCGGTCTCGATGTCGGCGCCACCACTCCGGCGTCGGAGGCGAAGCGCGTCAACGCGCTTCGCCTCCGCTTCATCCAGTTCCTTCTTCCAATTCGGGCGCGCCGCGCCCGTCGCCGGATTCACGGAGGCCGGCGTGGCGGTCCGGTTCATGTGGAGCACCTTACGCTCCACATAGATTTTCGCCTCGATCACCGTCCCTTTCGAGGCGCGGTCTTCCAGCTGAAACCTTTTCATCGTCGTCTCCTCATCTTTTCCCGTCCCACCATTTGGATAGGGCTGTTTAATCTATCCTTAATCTTATCACGGCGAGTATCGTTTGTCAAGCTTTCCGTATTCATTATCAAGGCCGGACCTTGATATTATAAGAAAGTAATCCAAGAGGCGACGCCTCTTGGATTATGCCGATGTATGAGGTGCGACGTGAAGCGTCTTAGGTGCAAATAAGTATGCTGGTCACAAGCCCCCACACCTATGCTGCTGTTATTGCTTGTGTTTTAGCGAGAATTTTCTTCGCATCACGACAAGCGAGCATACCGTGCTTTTTGACAACTGACACCACGTTGGCAATGGAAACATCACACCAACATAGGTGTGGCAAGCCCTGTGGATAAGCTCTAATGATGCGCTCTGTACGCGTACAATACATATACTCTTATTAATTTTTAATAATTTATTCGTGCGCCTATGTATATAATCCGAACAGGTGATTCATTTTTTTTATTATCAACCACGGCCGCGCTTTTGTTTGTCGCGGCGTTTTTATTTAATCCTCAATTCGCTCACGCGGGTATTTTCCAGTTTAACGAAAACGACTCGCAGTATTTGCGCGCCCTCTCGGTTGCCGCCGCGGTTGCCGCGGCGCAGGAGGTGGACGTGGCAGAAAAAATAAATCTTGACGAAAATTACCAGCCGACGGATTTTGGCATAGAAAACCTCGGCTTTCTTCCGAACAATCCGCTCTATATATTCAAGAGTTTGCGGCGCGGCGTAACGAGCGTGTTCACCTTTGACCCCGCGGCGCAAGCGGAGTTAAAACTGCAGTTCGCCGCGGAAAAACTTCTTGAGGCAAAAGAGCTCGCGGAGCGCGGGGGGATAAGCGAAGACACCATAGTGCGCGCACTTCTAAACTACGAACTGGAACTTGCAAAAGTGGACAAAGAAGTGCGCGAAGCATCCGGGTTATCCGATGAAAAACGGGAAGAACTTGCAAACAGCGTTCTTGACATCGTAACGAAATATCACAAAGTGCTCGGCACCTTTGATGGGTCGCTTTCCTCGGAGGCGTTTGACACGATACAAGACGCGCGCGGCGCGACCGCGCAAACATTCGGCGCGGTGTTTGCCCTTGGCGATTCGGACACGATATCCGAACAGCTCGTGTCGGTCTTAGATGAGCAGAGCGGCTCGGAGTTCAAGCACTTCAAAAATGCCGAGGTGCTTAAAGAGATTGCCGAACGGGTTCCGCTTGAGGCAAAAAGTGCGATACAAAACGCGGGAGACAACGTGCTCTCAAAGCTCCAAGTTCAGCTTGAGCAGGCAGATGAATCGCAAAAAGCGACCTTCGCGGACTTTGTAAAGGATGTCGGTGGCAGCGAGGTGCGCCATCTTGAAGTCATTAATGAGCTTGAAGTGCGTCCGGTTTCAGACGAGGTGCGCGATATGGTAGCGGGTATTAAAGAAGAAGTGCTCGCAAAAACCGAAGAGCGACTTTCCACATTCACACCCGAGCAAAAAGAAAAATTCCTTAGCCACCTTATAGGAGGGACGCTGGAGAACGTGCGCGTCTTGAAGGAGATAGAAAACAACGTATCGGAAGGGGTGTTCGCGGGATTAGAGCGCGTGCGTGCGCAGGCGACCGAGGGGCTGAAGCAAAAGTTTGAAGAAGCGGGCACGAATGAGGCGCAGAAACAGGAGTTCAACGCGTCTATTGAGCGATTCCACGACGCTAAGTCCCTCTCGGTTTTGGAAGAGATGAGTGCGCTCATCCCGGATGACAAAAAAGAGTTTTTCAACTTGTTGAAGCAGAAGGCCGCAGAAGAAATTAGGCGCGACATAGAAAACGCGCGAAACGCTAGCCAGCGCGAGGTGATATACAAATCGCTTGCCGGGGACCATCCCGAAGACATAGCGGCGCTTAATTCGTTTGGAAACGATGCCGGTATAGCGGCCTCCATGCGCGGCGTCTTAGATGGATTGCGCGCCGCGCAATACGGCCGCGTAGAAGAGCGCGTAAAAAACACCACAGACGCAAACCGCCTCCAGCAGTTTGAAGGGGAATATCAAAAATATCAGACGTTCTTTGAGGACGCGCCTCGCTCGTTTGATTTCAGCACGATTTTTAGCGATAGGCGGGAAGTATTTGAGTCGCCCGATCGCGCGCTCCAAAACATTGACGCGGCACAGGCGGCTCTCACGCGGCTTGAGGGTGTTATTGCAAAGCTTCCCTTTGATGTTGGGTTTGAAGACGGGCACTTCGACCCTGCAATTCAGGAGATAGAGCGAACACGCGCAACCGCGGAGAGGAAATTGAGTGTCGCACGCACATCGCTTGAATATCGCGACATTGGTCGCGCATATGGCGAAGCACAGGCGGCGCTCCAGATTGCCGAGAACGGCCTTCGGATGGCGGAAGGATATAGAGAGGGCAGACGAGAGGAAAAGAAAGCGCCAAACTTCCTACCAGACGATTATTATGCGCCCGCAGAGGAAGACGGGGGGAGTGTGGCGAGAGGCTTCACCATTTACAACGCATCAGAATTCAGCCAATTGTGCTCATTCACCGGCGGATTCTTGAAGAGCAAGGTGCGCTGCGAATTTGCAGACGGCCGCTCGCTTGAAGTGCCGGGTGGTGCGTTTCCATTCCGCGTACCCGCGGAGTTTGTGCCGAAAATGTCAGAAAGAATACAACCGCAAGACGGAAAGCAAACGCCGACCGGATGTCCACAACTGCCAGCGACATTCAGCAATTTCTGCGTTGGAGGAAGAATTCTAAATCAATATGATGCGCGCGGGTGTCAAATGACGCCGCGGTGCGAATACGAGAGGCAGATTGGCGGCACGCAATGTCGTGGATATATCAGTGAGTCGTCGTGTAGTTCCTCCGGTTGCGTTTGGTATAGAGATGTCCAAGGTGGTTACTGTGACGACGAGGCGCACGGGAGGGTGGCGCTCCCCACCGACCAGATAGACATGGGGTACCGGCTTCATCCGACCGACCAGACATTCTGCGGCGGCAAAGAAGGATATCAGTGCAGTGCGGGGTATCGCTGCGACCTTTCGGCGTCTGCGGGGGTGGGTGGTTATTCCAAGTGTGTAAAAGGAGATGCGCAAATAACCTGTCAGGCCTACTTTACCGGTTGGACATACGAATCGTCGGGAGGAGTAGGTGGACAGTGCGTACAAAAAAACGCTTCTGGCTGTTCCAATCCGTTCGTGTATACGACGAAAGAACAATGCGAGCGCGGGCAAACAACGGACGTTAGGCGGGAAGGAAGCTCTAGCTGGACTCAACACCCGTGGAAGTTTTCCGATGGTAGTGAGTCGTCCTCAATACTTGACCGCACCGATGCGGAATATCTGGACTTCATCAAATCGGTTGAGGCACAGTGCATGAAAATTCCAAAAGCGAAATTTGCGTGGAAACCGGGTGCGGGAAACGATTCGGCGACGAACTGGCAAAACTTTGGCATACCGGATTGTTCCGGCAATGCCGATGCGGCTAAGTGCGGTAATAACATGTGTGAAATGGGCGAAACGACACAATCCTGTCCAACTGATTGTGGATACACAGGAGGAGATACATGCGGTGGATACTCTACAGAGACATCATGTAAAGCGGTAAGCGGCTGCTCATGGACGGCGGTGTCGGGGGGCAGTGTATATGGCGGATACTGCGCACTTACAAGTACCAATTGGACGCCGCAGTGCTCCGACAGTAAAGACAACGACGGTGACGGCAAAGTTGACTACCCAGCTGACTCCGGTTGTTATGACAAGATGGACGATATGGAATCGGATAATGTAGGCGGCGCGAGTGGTATGCAAAAATGTTTCTACACGAACGCGACAAAGAATAGTGCATATGTCGGCCACACCGTGTGGTGCGAGTCCGATTACGTTAATTGTCGCGTAGGAAGCTCTTCGGGCGCGGCGTTCTCAACGAGCGGTGTGTCGCTCGGTGCTCCGTCGCAGTGCGAAAGCGGTTGGAGCGGCGGCTGCGGTATGTACACAAGTCAATCGAGTTGCACCGGAATGTCTGGATGCCGCTGGGAAAGCAATGCCTGTATGCCGGTTACTACTTCGAGCACCTCTTGTCCTTCAGGTCAGTGGTGGAATGGTTCAAGTTGTGTGACCTCAACAACTGGAGGCTCCGGTGATTACGGCTCATGCGCGAATTATGCTACACAATCATCGTGTACTGCCGGCGGAGCGAATTGCAAGTGGTACACAAGCACGGGCTCTGGAGGCACATCGTATTGTTACTACCAGAGCACTACATCAAGCACCACGTCGTGTCCTTCAGGCCAGTGGTGGAATGGAACCTCTTGCCAGACCTCTACAACGACAGGAGGATATGAAGGACCCGCCGGTTCGTCGCTTTGTCCCTCGGGCCAGTATTGGAGCGGAAGCGCATGCGTAACCTCTTCCACCACGGATTATTCAAGTCAGCAGTCAAGCTGCGCTTCAGCGGGAGGCACATGGGACAGTGGTAGTAATTACTGCGCCATGCCAAGCACAACATCAGGTTCTTCCAGCTGTTCTTCAGGACAATACTGGGACGGTTCAAGCTGTGTAAGCTCCTCAACAACGTCCTGCTCATCAGGCCAGTACTGGAATGGTTCAAGTTGCGTAACCACATCAACTACGGACTGTCCGTCAGGTCAGTATTGGAATGGTTCAAGCTGTGTAAGTTCTTCCACAACGGACTATTCCAGCATGCAGTCAAGCTGCTCTTCAGCGGGAGGCACATGGGACAGTGGTAGTAATTACTGCGTCATGCCAAGCACGACATCAAGTTCTTCAAGCTGTTCTTCAGGCCAATACTGGGACGGCTCCGCGTGCGTTCCCAGCTAGAGCCTGACCAGTGCTTAACTTGGGAGTTGAACTCCCAAGTTGGTGGTGTCTGTATCAAAAAAAGCCCAGTTCCAGTTCGCGCGGTTAAGCGTGGCTGGACTGAAGTAACTATTCTTGTGGTGCCTCAATCGGCGTCAAGCCGAGCGTCTCATAGTCACAGCAAGGCGAAGCCTTGCTGTGAAAGTAGTAGCGTTCGTATCAAAAACAACCCCCATCCCGAAGTTGTTCAGGATGGGGTAAGTGGAGATGACAAGTCTGACTTGTCATTCTTATTCTTGTGGCGGTGCAACGATCGGCTCAAGGCCGAGTATGCCGAGCATTCTCCGCGTCGCGTCAAAGTGTGCGGGCGGCACGGAAAAATGATACTGGCAGTTTGCGTTTGAAATGCCACTGGTGCCGATTGCGTGCGGTAGTGTTCTTTCAGAAAACTCAATCGGATCTTCTCCTTCGGCGCGTTTGAGGAAAATGTCCGGTATCACACCAACTCCTTGTACCGGCTCCTCGCACCCCCTAGGGCCGATCACATACTGGTAGGTAGTCAGCAATAATTTACCCCCGCTCCTAAGCGGGATACTGGATTGTGTGGTGCCCTTGCCGAACGTTTTCTCCACGCCAGCAACGATTGCACGTCCGTGCATCTGGAGCGTTTTGGCTACCAGTTCACACGCGGAGGCGCAGACACCATTCACTAGTATGACGATTGGCGCGCCTCGGAGCACATCTCCCGAAGGACCAACGACAAATCGTTTGTAGTCGGATAGCACGCCGCGTGCTTCTATCTGCACGGTTGTTGCCGCGTCTTCGTCAAAGCCGAGCCGTGTAGTGTATGGAGCGCGTGTCAAAAACAAGTCGTTGACACCATCTGCCTCGTACAGTAGTCCGCCCAGGTTATAGCGCATGTCCAGCACGAGGCCGGAAAGCGGCGCATTGTTCTTCCTCACAAGCGCGAACAACGCGTCTTCTATGTCCTGCGTCGCGTTTCTTCCAAAATTCTCAAGCCGGACATATCCAATGCCATCCGGCTTCAATTCTTTGTACACTAGTTTTGGTTTAATAGTCTCACGCGTGATGGTGAAGGATATAAGTGTTTCCTCATCCACCCGCTTGACTTTGATACGCACGGTGGAGCCAATTGCTCCCCGCATGAGATCTACCGTTTCCTCAATCATCATGTCTGCGGTTGAAAGCATTTCGCCGCTCTCGTCCGCAATTTCCACAATGACATCTCCGGCCTTGATGCCGAGGCGCTCGCTCGGGCCTCCCTCAATTATATCCACTACCATGATGCCGGGCGGGTCGTCACTATGCCTCACCACGATACCGACGCCGCCAAATGATTTTGGCCGCTGCGCGTCCTCAAATTCGTCCAACGCCTCCGGCGTCACGTATCTCGTGTGCGGGTCAAGCTGTGCCATGCAGTCGCGCATATATTCATCGCTTTCTAAGGCGATTATGCAATTATTCCGCAGTTCGGTGAGTTCTTCCGCCGTAAGCACGCGGATATACGAATCTCTGACAAGTCCAATCACCTCGTTCACGACGCGCTCGCGTGCCGCGTCTTCCGGCGATTGAGAATTCTGTGCTTCCGCCCCGAGTGGAGCTAGAGCCAGAAATAGACCCGTAATTGCCACCGTAAACAGCCGTAAAGTCCTCATGTCTATACTCCTTTCTTCTTCTGTCAATGTTGGTGCCGTTTTTTGGCACTCTTTTTCTGCAAGAACCCTACCATACACAATCCACATACGCAAGTATTGCATGCGCGCGAATATGGTAGCGTAAAGAAAGAGTAAAATGGGAAGAAAGAAAGGAGGGGCGACCATGATCGACCTCGGCAAGTTTATTCGTGAGGATAGAAAACGAAAGCGGAGTAAGAAACAAAAATATGCGACGCGCACGGTCCGGACGGTTAAGGAATATATTGGACTTGTGGCAGAGGATTCGCGTGTCGCGCAAGATGCATACGGGCGCGGCGACGAGATTGTATGCGGCCCAGGTGACGAAAATGTCATAGACATTCCAGAGGGAGAGCTTTGGATGGGTGTAAAGAAGCGTTACCCATTCTTTGCCAAGGATCTTTTTGGTGTTGATCGGGCAGTTGAAATGATTGCCACGTATCTCAAGGCCGGAAAAAATCGCGCTTCAACGGCAAAACAGGTACTTCTTATTGTTGGTCCGCCGGCCTCCGGCAAGTCTACGCTCGTGCGTATGCTGAAGAAGGGATTTGAGGGGTACGACATACGGCCGGTCTACATGCTGACAGGGTGCCCCAAGTTTGAAGACCCGCTCCATGCATTGCCGCGCTGGCAGCGTGAGGAGTTTGAGAAAGAGCTCGGGATTCGGATTGAGGGTGATTTATGCCCCATTTGTCGAGACCGGCTCAAGAAAGAATTTACCGACAAAGACGATGACGATATCGTGCATTGGGAAGACATTCCCGTGGAACCGATGGGATTTTCCATTCAGGCGGTTCGCGGCATTACGTCGTTTGAGCCGTCGGACGAAAAATCGGCTGACGTAACTGCGCTTACCGGGCGGGAAAACATCAGTATCACCTCGGTACACGGATTTGACCATCCGCACGCGTATGAAATTTCGGGCAAAATCCCGAAAGCAGAGCGCGGTATCTGCGAAGGCAGAGAGCTGACGTCAAGTGACCCTGAAGTACTTCGTGTGTTCTTCTCGGTTGCCGAGGAGCGCGAGCTGGAAATTCAAGGTTCAAGCTTTCCGCACTTGTCTGTGGATGCGATTGTTGTTGGGCATACGAACATGACGCCCTTCAAGGAATTCGCGTCCAACAAAAAGTACGAGGGACTGCACAATCGGTTCTATGTGGTGCCGTTCCCGTATCCGGTTCGCGTAAAAGATGAGCTGGCGGTGTACCAAAAGTTGGTTGAGCGTGACAGCGACTTTGTGCGCCTGAAGAAGTGTCACATCGCACCAGGTGCTCTGGAGCTTGCCGCGCTCTTTGCGGTCTTGACACGGCTCGTGCCGTCGCAGAAAAAAGTGGGTCTTCTAACGAAGGCAAAGATATATAACGGCGAAAAACTTCTAACCGAACTTGATAGCGCGGACACGCGTCCGCGGGACATTCACGAACTCTTTGACGAGGGACAGGCGAATTCTGACCTCGCGAAGCGGGAAGGAATGTTCGGTGTTTCTTCGCGAGACGTGCTCGCGGCCCTAAACACCGAAATTGTCAAACAGATGTCGCAAAATCCGAAAGACGCATGCTTGACGCCGCTCTCGGTTATCCGAGCGCTCCGCGATGTCTTTAAGGAAGGGCACCGTATGGGCTACAGCCCTGAAGACATTGAGAAGTTCATGACGCTTTTGTCATCCGGTGAAGAGGGCTCGGTGACGACGGAGCACAAAGAGTGGACCACGACGACTGTGAGCCGCGCATTCCTCAAGGCGTATGACGACTTGGCGCGCGACCTGTTCAGCCGGTACGTGGACGAGGTGAAATATTACCGCGACACGAAGCGGAAGTTCTTGCGCGAAGGGGCGCCGGCTATTCGTAAAGATCCGATAACCGGAAAGCCGCGAGAGCCAGACGTGAAGCTGATGCGTTCGGTTGAAAAACATCTCAATTTGAGCGAGGAGCAATCGGAAGTATTTCGCGGCGAGCTTTTGGAGTACAAAAATATCTCACCCGATACTTATCCGCCGCTTCGGCGAGCGATTAACAAAAAACTCTTAGAGGACTCGCGTAGCAGTTTGGCGCTGGTTCTTGCGACCGATAAACCGCATGGTACAGAGGAGCAGAAGCGAGTGAACGATCTATTTGGCGTTTTGGAGCAAGATCACGGGTTTTGTCCGGTGTGCGCCAGAGAAACGGTTGAAAAAGCTCGAGAGTACCTTAGCGAGTAACACCATGGAATTCAACGCCCCGCAAGCAATTGCGGGGTGTTTTTTTGATACTGTGATATGTAGAGAACTATAGGGAGAAACAGATGCCCATTACTGTTCCTGATGTGGTTGCCGAACGCGGTAAGGCGGACGCAAGGCGTCATCGCGACAAACAGCGAGAGGCGATTAGAAAACGATTGCCGGAGATAATCTCCGAGGAAGCAATCATTACGCGACGTGAGAAAGGAAAAGTCGTAAAGATTCCTATCAGGGAGATACAAATACCCATTTTCCGCCATGGCTCTGCAAAGGGGCGCGCTGTCGGCGCGGGCCAGGGGGAAGGCGGCGTGGGTGACGTTATCGGTCGGCGGCCCGGACCGGGCAATCAGCCAGGCAAAAAGGGCCAAGCCGGAAGTGAGCCGGGCGTGGACTACATTGAGACCGAGGTGGAGATAGAAGAGCTCATTGAAATGATGCTTGAAGATCTTGGCCTCCCTCGTCTTGAGGAAAAAAATGTGCGCGAGATTATCGTTGATCTCGGCTACAAGATTCGCGGTACGGAACACACAGGTCCCTACGTGCTCCTTGATAGAAAAAAAACGGCAAAAGAAGGCATGCGAAGATTTTGGCACATGCTGCGCGCACTGGAGCGCGATAGTGGCAAGGACGAGCTTTTGTGTTATTGCGCGTTGAAACAGTCGGGCGGTATCTATGCCGAAGCATTGAAACTTTTGCGTGACAAGGTGGTAACTGAACAGGCCAAAGAAATTATTCCGTTCCCGATACTTCACGCGGATGACATGCGCTTCCACAAGATTGTGAAAAACACCGCGCTTCACTCTCGAGCGGTAGTGTTCGCGCTCATGGACGTTTCCGGCTCCATGGATACCGAGAAAAAGTATTTTGCGCGCTCAATGCTGTTTTGGCTGGTGGAATTTTTGCGCAAACTCTATGAACGTGTGGAGATTCGCTTTATTATTCACCACGCGACGGCGCGGCTTGTTCCGGAAGAAGAATTTTTCTCGACCGGGGAATCCGGCGGCACGGTATGTGCTTCGTCGTATGAGCTTGTTGACGGTCTCATAGAGAGTGAATATCCCGCAAGCTCGTGGAACATCTACGTATGGCATTCATCCGACGGCGATGATTTTTACCCTGACCGGTCGGTTGTGGCGCTCAAAAAACTGTTCGAGCGCAAGATTAACATGTTCGGGTACTGCGATATTCGCCCGGGAGAAGAGAGGGGAGAACGTGCCTCTGGTCTGCTCAACTCCTTTGTGGAGGCATTCCAGCTGGCGCGGGAAAAAGAAGGAAACTTACCGGTATATGTGAGTCACCATGAAGATGTGCCGCTCCTTGGCTTGCAGCTTCGCCAAAAGGAGGACATTCTTCCTGCGCTGAAGGCATTCCTAAAACAAGACCGATGGGAGGAGTAAGATGCTGACACCGAAAGAACTTGGCCGCATGAACGCGCTTGAAAAGCGCATCAAAGATATCGCCGAAGAATTCGGCCTGCACACCACCGAGATTGACTTTGAGGTGGTTTCTGCCCGACGGATGATAGAGGCAATGGCATACCATTTTCCGACGAACATCTCACACTGGTCGTATGGACGCGACTATGACCGCATTCGGACCATCTATGAACACACGGGTGGCGGTATTCCATACGAAGTAGTGTGGAATTTTGAACGCCCCCGTGCATATTTGGTGGCAAATAATCCGTTTGCGCTCAATGTCTTGACTATCGCGCATGTCTTTGGACATGTGGACTTCTTCCTGCGCAACAAGTATCTACAACACGGAAGGTCGTTCGCGGACATTGCCGAAGAAGCGCGGCATGCCGCGGTGAAGTTCCGCGCGTATGAGGATTCCTATGGAAAAGACGCGGTAGAAAAGATTATTGATGCCGGTATGTCGCTCCAGTGGCACCAGAACCTTGATCCATTCTACGAAGAACAGGATGAGGAGACGGTTCGCACGTATCTTATGCAGACAGAGCGAGAGAGGCTTCGCGCGCTTCAGAATCTTTCTCCGACCGCGCGCAAGGCAAGCGAGGCGGAGAAAAAGGCGATTGAAACGCGCCTCAAAGCACTGCGGCGGAAGACTCCTCCGGAGCCGGTCTTTGACATTCTGAAATACGCCATTGACCGCGCGCCGCTTCTTGAGGACTGGGAGCGCGATATACTGCGCTTTATTAGGAATCAAGCGCGTTCGCTCGCGCCGAATCGGCGGACACAACTTCTTAACGAGGGGTGGGCGACCTATTGGCACGCGCGCATTATGCGACGTCTGTTTGACGAAGGGTTACTTACCGCGGAAGAGCATGGCATGTATCTGGATTTTCACGCAAAAGTAACGCAGGCGAACAAGGGTGACCTCAATGTGTATTCTGTTGGTCCGGCAATATACGAGTATGTAAAGCTCCGATGGGATAAGGGTCAGTTCGGTAGAGAATATGAAGATTGCACTGACCCGCTCAAAAAAGAACAGTGGAACACGAACGCGATGAAAGGCGCCGAGAAGATATTTGAAGTAGCCGAATACTACACGAGCCGCATGGCGGCGGAGGAGTTCTTCACGCCGGAGTTCGTCCATTCTCAAAAGCTCTACATATACGAAGCGGAGCGCGATGAGGAAACCGGCGAGATAGTGTACAGAATTGTCACGCGTGATCCGGAGGTGATACGGGAGATATTCAAAAATAGCTACACACTGTACGGTTTGCCGACGGTTGCCGTCGTTGACGGGAATTACAGCGACCGAGGTGAGTGGTATCTCCGACATCACTATCATGGTGAGGAGTTACTGCCGTCGTACCGCAATGGCGTCATGGCGCACCTGTATTACCTATGGCGCCGCCCGGTATATTTGGAAAGTATCGTAGAGGAAAAGCCGAAGCTCTTTAGCTACGATGGAAGCAGGCATTCCGAAAGCACGTAGCAACTGATGTAGCCCCCTCCCGAGAATCGGGAGGGGGCATTCTTTTTCTAGTAACAAAAACCAAAACCCCCTCTCGTGCCGCGTAAAGCGACCGAGAGGGGGTTTTGAAGATACCTATGGGCTATTGCTGAGCCGGCTCTGCCGGCGTTTCGCCGCCCTGTGGCTGTGTTGCTTCGTCGTTCATATTCGTTCTTGAGTATACAATTATGGCTGACAAAAACGACCCATACCCCTCATTCTCTCAGATTCACATACACTTGTCAATGTCCCCTGTTTGGGATAGAGTTTTGTCAGAAAGAGCGCTTGAAATAAGAAAAGGGGAGAAAACAATGAAGCGGGAAATCGCCAAGTTCTCTATACAGAAAGTAGAGTACCTAGACCCCAGTGGAAACCTGGCAGAGGATGCGCCAGCGGTGTACGGCGCCGTCGAGGGTCATGCACAGCTTGTTGAGTGGTACAAAATGATGGTGTTAGGGCGCGTATTTGACGCGAAAGCCTCTAATCTTCAAAAAACAGGACAAATTGGCACATACCCTTCTATGGAGGGGCAGGAGGCGGTTGGCACAGGTGTTGCAAGCGCCATGGAAGACGACGATGTGCTTCTTACGACGTATCGCGAACATGATGCGCGAATACGACGGGATGAAGAGCAAGAAGAGGCCATGACCAACATTCTCTTGTGTTGGGGAGGCGATGAACGCGGACATAAGCGCGCGGGGAGAAATCGCAAGGATTTTCCCCTATGTATTACGATTGCTACACACTGCGGACATGCGGTTGGTGTTGCTATGGCGATGAAAATCCGCAAGGAAAATCGCGTTGCCGTATGTATGCTAGGCGATGGCGCTACGTCAAAGGGCGATGTGCACGAAGCAATGAATTGGGCAAGCGTGTGGCGTTTGCCGCTCGTTTTTGTAATCGTGAACAACCAGTATGCCATCTCGCAACCGCGCAAGCTCCAATCGGGAGCCGAAACACTCGCGCAACTTGGTGTTGGCGCCGGTGTACAGTTTTGCAAGCAGGTTGACGGCAACGATGTCATTGCGATGTATGAGGTAACGGTAGAGGCGCTGGAGCGGGCGCGGAGTGGCCAAGGTCCGACCGTGATTGAGGCGCTTACCTATCGTCTCGGTAGTCACACAACCGCCGATGATGCGAGCCGTTACCGTTCCGCCGAAGAGGTTGAAGAGGCGCGCAAAAACGAGCCACTCATTCGTTTGCGGCTATTTCTGGAGCGAGTGGGTGTATGGAATGAGACGAATGAAGTTGCTTTGCAGGCGGAGTGTAAGGAACGTGTTGAAGGTGCCGTGAAGGCGTATCGCAACATTATTGAAAATCACCCGCAAACGGTGGATGACATGTTCGTACATATGCACGCGAAATTGCCAGCCACGCTCAAAGAGCAGTTGGAAATAGCGCGTGCATTCTCGCTTGATACAACAAAGGAGGAATACCATGGTTCTTAACGCAGAAACTGGTGGTGCTGTTGACCTGGGTGAAGAGCTCACGATGGTGGGTGCGCTTAACCGCGCGCTCGCGCGCGCGATGCAGGACGACGATACTGTTGTCCTTCTCGGTGAGGACATCGGCGTGAACGGCGGTGTGTTTCGTGTGACCGATGGGCTCTTGAACGAGTTCGGCGATAGGCGAGTAATAGATACACCGCTTGCGGAAATCACTATCGCGGGAGCCGCTGTAGGTATGGCGGTAGAGGGATTGAAGTCGGTGGTGGAAATTCAGTTTAGCGGCTTTATGTATTCGGTGATTGACCATATCGTGAATCACGCGGCGCGTTTACGCAATCGTACACGTGGCGAAAAGACATGCCCCATGGTGCTACGTATGCCGGTTGGCGGCGGAATTCACGCGCCCGAACATCACTCGGAGAGCGTGGAAACATACTTCGCGCACACGCCGGGGTTGCGGGTGGTTATACCGTCGTCGCCACGCAAGGCCTATGGTCTTCTCTTGGCGGCAATACAGGATCCCGACCCGGTCGTTTTTCTTGAGCCGACGCGACTGTATCGCTTGGGCAGAGAAAAAGTGGAGGATGATGGCGTGGCACTTCCGCTTGATGTAGCGTTTGTGCTTCGTGAGGGGAGCGATATTACACTCGTCAGCTGGGGTGCGTCGCTCGTTGAAACGCTTCAAGCGGCGGAGGAGTTGGCAAAGGATGGTGTGAGTGCCGAAGTGATTGACGTGGCGACGTTAAAGTACATGGACGAGAAAACGATTTTGGAATCGGTTAAAAAAACCGGCCGTGTCGTTGTCGTTCACGAAGCGTCGTACACTGGCGGCTTCGGCGGGGAGATTATCAAGCGTGTTGCGAAGCACTGCTTGCTTGCATTACTTGCGCCTCCCGATTGTGTTGCCGGTTACGATACGGTAATGCCGCTTTCCCAACTGGAGAAGCAGTACATTCCTTCCGTAGAGCGCATTGTCGCGGCGGCGCGCGACGCACTCAAGTACTCATGATTAAAATCAATTCAAGTGTTCTCATGTAAGGGGCTCCGACCAACGGAGCTCCTTTTTTTATCATTATCAACCCTTACAATCATATCAACTTACATATCGACTTCGTAAGTTGATATAGGGCTTGCGGTGATGCAAGATATGTGACATGCTCTAGCTTGGCAAAAATGGAGAAAATCCGATGACGCAGCTGTCATTTGACGAGAAGCTGAAGAATTACGCAAAAATTCTCGCGGTACACGGCCTCAACATAGAGCCTGGCGAATTTGTACAGATAAATTTCGGTCCGTATGCCGAAGAGTTGGCGACACTTGTGGGCGAATATGCGTATGAGCTTGGCGCGCGGCATGTGCATCTTGCATACAGTAGCCCGCGTATCACGTATGCACAATTAATTCACGGTTCGGATGCAGACAAATTCTTCTTTCCCCCGTATGTACATTCACGCCGGGAGAATATAGTTGACTCGGAGGGGTGTTTTCTTTCCCTACGCACCAATTCGGAGCCCGATTTGTTCAATAGTATTCCGGAACTTTCAGTTAAACACCGAAATGCGGAATCGCAGATGCTGAAAAGGTTTCGCGACGAAGGTATTAATCAGGGAAAAGTTGCGTGGTGTGTTGCGTGTCCTGCGAGTCCCAAAGAAGCACTAAAGGTGTATCCAGACTTGTCGTTGGAAGAGGCGCATAAGAAGTATTGGGACGCAATTTTCCGGATGACGTTTGCCGACCAGCCCGATTGCTTGGAGCGTTGGAGAAATATGGGCGCACTGCTTTTGGAACGTCGAAAAAAACTGGATGCGCTCAAAATCCGTTTTCTGGAGTACAACGGTCCCGGCACCGACCTAAGGGTTGGGCTTGCGCCTGAGTCAGTATGGTGTGGAGGTTCGTCAGTTACCGCGAAGGGCAAACGATTTCAGGCAAACATACCTTCATTCGAAGTGTTCACGACGCCCGATTGGCGTAAAACGAATGGTATGGTGAAAATCACTCGCCCAACCATTGTCTCTGGCATACTCGTAGAAGATCTCATGCTTGAGTTCAAAGATGGCGTTATCACATACGGAAGTGCTCTCAATGGCTGGAAGACATACGAGTTCTATATCAATACCGACGAAGGTGCGCGGCGTCTTGGTGAAGTAGCTCTTGTGGGGCTTGATTCTCCTATCGCAAAAGAAAGCACGCTACTGCGCCAAATTCTCTATACCGAAAACGCAGCATGTCACATCGCAACGGGAAGCGGCCATGCCAAGGGGATACGGAATGGCCAGAAAATGAGCAAGGAAGAGCTTGCAAAACTTGGGCGGAATGATTCCGCTACTCATCTGGATGTCATGATTTCCGACAAAGATGTTGATGTGGTTGCGATTACTCGCGAAGGCCGCGCAGTGCCTCTTCTTGAGAAGGGGCACTGGGTCAGACAGTTCGCATAATGTGAAGGGGCTCCGACCAACGGAGCCCCGCTTTTTTGTTCATTTTCTCGCACGTACACACACTACACATCTGGGCCGACCGTCCCAGATGTGTAGTGTGTGTTTTAAGACTGATTTTATTGGTGTGCAATACCCAGTGGAGTTTGTACTTGATATCGACTTCGTAAGTCGATATGGATATATCTCTATTGGTGCAATCCAAGCCCGGTGCGGAGGAGATACCAATTCACAGCAATGCCGAGTGCGATGAAAGCGCCCAAGATGGTAAAGCAGGTGGCGAGCGGCACATCGGCTAGACCTAAAAAGCCGTAGCGGAAGCCATTGATGATATAGAAAATCGGATTAAAGAGCGTTAACGTATGCCACCATCCTGGCAAAACCTCAACCGAATAGAATACGCCGCCGAGGTACACAAGCGGTGTTAAAACGAATGTGGGGACGATATTGATGGCGTCTATACTTTTTGCATAAATGCCGTTTACGAGCCCGGCGAGAGAAAATACAAGTGCCGTTAGAATCGCAAAGCTGAAAATGACGAGCGCGTTAAATACCGAGATAGTGAGTCCCGTGAAAAAGAGCGAAATAAGTAAGACGAGCGCGCCCACCATAACGCCGCGCACGATGCCGCCCGTGGCAAATCCGGCGACCAGAAGCCACGACGGGGTGGGGGAGACGAGGATTTCCTCAATGGAACGCATGAAGAATTTCGACTGGAAGAAGGTGAAGGAGCTGTTGGCATATGAGCTTGTTACGATTGAAAGCATGACGATTCCCGGTACGACGAAGAGCATATAGCTCACCCCCTGCATATCGCCGATGCGACTTCCAAGCATCGTGCCGAACACGGCGAAATAGAGGACGGAGGTTATCACATTCGGTAGGAATGTTTGCACCCAGATACGGAACATGCGCACTATGTCCTTGCGGAGCATGGTGTAAAAACTTATCCAGAGTTGAGCAGGACTCATATGCGTCAATTTACGAATAAATACTAATCTACAATATGAGTAAAATAACAAATTACAAATCCCAAATTCCAAATAAATTCAAATTATCAAAATCACAAATACAAAACAGGTGCGTCGTGTTTGGTATTTAGTAATTGTAATTTAGATATTGTTTGTAATTTGGTGCTTGGTGCTTGGAATTTTAGCGTTCATTTGGTGCTTCTTGCAATTCGTAGCCATTCGTAGCACTCGTGTGATTCGTAGATTGGAACATACTTACTTTTCCTTCGTTAGTTGCAAAAATACCTCTTCCAGCCTGCCTCCACGGTAGCCGCCTCCGAAAGTAGCGCTTTCGTCATACAGCTTCAAGATTTCTTCCAGCGTGCCGGAGGCGATAATCATGCCTTTGTTGATGACGGCGATGTGTGAGGCAAGCTGTTCCGCCTCTTCCAAGTAGTGCGTGGTGAGGAGAATGGTGATTCCTTCCTTTGTGAGATTGCGCAGATATTCCCACATGCCGCGACGAAGTTCCACATCTACGCCGGCCGTCGGTTCATCTAAAATGAGAAAGCGCGGTTGGTGAATGAGCGCGCGGGCAATGAGGAGGCGTCGCTTCATGCCGCCGGAGAGTTCCATCGCCTTTCTATACATTTTGTCTCCAATACCGAGGTCTTTGAGGAGTTTTTCGGCACGCGGGATGGCGATGCTTCGCGGAATACCGTAGTAGCCCGCCTGATTTACTACAATATCAATCGGTTTTTCAAAAATATTAAAATTGAGTTCTTGCGGCACGATGCCTATTTGTTGTTTCGCTTTTTCCGGCTCACGGTCAATGTCGTGTCCAAAAACAGATACGGTGCCGCTTGTCTTGTTTACTAAACTGACGATGGTTCCGATGATGGTCGTTTTCCCCGCGCCGTTCGGACCTAGGAGCGCGAAAAAATCGCCCTCCAGAATGGTGAGCGATACGCCCTTAAGCGCCTCCGTGCCGCTCGCGTAGGTTTTTCGGAGTTCTTGTATCGTGAGCGCATAGGTCATCACACGCTATTGTAACAGGTGCCTACCGACAAACAAAAAACGGAACCTTGCATTTTTCATGAAGATAGTGTACACTCTCACCATATTTTTAGCAGTTTAATTAATCGCTTACTAGAGCCACATACTAACAATATGCCTATTTCTCTTGGTTTGTCTCACGGTTGGTGGATGCGCGCTTCTCGGACTGGCCGCAAAACAGTGTCGGTTGTTACTATCGCCAGTTTAATACTAATGAGTTTTCCCGCAGGATTTGCGTTTGCAGAGACGGAGGCGCTCATTGATGATACACATTCGTCAGGGGTTGGGTCGTTCGGTGATAGTGATGACGGTTTCGGTGGCAGCGAAATTCCTGGCTGGGACGAAGAGGGGCTCGATGAAGACAGTACGACGATTGCAGAATTTCCCACAGAAGACGGTAATGATTCGGCGAGTCCGAATGGCGGACTTTTCGCAAAGATTGGTTATGATGGAGACGACGAAGTTGGTGAGTGGGTCTGTCGCGAAGTAGATGCGGAAGGGTATGGGAATCTCACACTTTCATATTATTGGAGGGGTGATGCGAATTCAAATAATGAAGACGGCGACGAGGGCATTGTTGAATATAGGGCAGGCAGCGGCGACTGCGATGTAATCAGCGGGTGGGAGGAGCTTCAGTCTCACGACATGAGCGAGGATGTTTCTTGGTCGGCGCAAGGCTCTTTTACTCTCCCCGACGCACTTGATAATACCGAGTTCCGACTACGCTTCAGAAACAATGCAGACCAGGACGACAAACATTTCCGCGTAGACGGCGTGTTGTTAACCGGTGAAAATCTTGGCTCCATCTCCGGCTATAAGTACGATCAAGATGAATATGAAGGATGGGTTATCGTAGGATGGGTTATCTGGCTGTACGATCACGAAGCTGATGAATGGTATAACACGGAGACGGATGGAGAAGGATACTATGAGTTTGTAGGCCTCTTCTCCGGCGATTATTCCGTATGTGAGGAATCACAGGATGGTTGGCAGCAACTCTATCCGGAAGACGCGGAAGTAAGTGGTGTGTGCGCAGATGAGTTTGGCACAAACGGATACGACATCACCATCGAAAATGGCGAGGATTGGGAAGATGTGTATTTTGAAAACGCCGAAACAATTGAACTCTATGGGTACAAGTTTCACGATGTGAACAGAGACGGAGAATGGTACTACTACGGCGAGGAGGAAGAGGAAGAGCCTGGCCTTTCCGGGTGGACAATCTACGCAACGCCGATGAATGAAGAAGAGGTTTGTGAAGGTGAGGGGGAAGAACAAGTTTGCGAAGATGCGTTCGTTGAGCTCGTTGAGGACATTGAGGGCGATCGCGTAGCAAAAACCGCTGTGACGAACGAAGAGGATGAAGATACAGAAGAGGGTACATATACATTTGAATTTCTATCAAGCGAAGAGGGGTGGTGGAGAATTTCCGAAGAAGAGCGCTTTGGCTGGTCGCAGACGTATCCGGGCGGTGTTATTGAAGAGGAGGAAGACCCATATTACTACGATGTGTATATTGAGGAATATCCGGATTATCAATGTGATGAAGGACCGGGTTACTGCGAGGATGGTTATTATAACTACAACTTCGGAAACTGGCGCTGGCCGATAGTGGAGATATTCAAATGGAACGATGCTAACCGAGACGGCGTGCAGGATGAAAGCGAGAGTCCAGTTGCGGATTATCCGGTTGCAGTTGGTCGCCATGTTGGGCAGAGGCATATTGACCCGCCTTCTGAGGACGACAGCGAAGAGCCGCAACAGCCAACAGATGTCATTCAGACGGAAATTATCGCGATGCAACTTACTGGTTCAAACGGCATAGCTGTCTTACCACTTAATCCCGACTGGTTCGGCGGCTTTGAGGGACTGGACCAAGCGCTTGAGCAAGGGCTTATGGCGTTTGAAGGCGAGTTGGACGGTTGGGTAAAAACATACCCAACGCAGTCACATGATGATGAGGTTGACCTATTATTCCGCGAGGGGCTTGAACCCGCGCCGCTCTTTACGGACTCGTTCTTTGACGTTTTCACCGAAATTGATTTTGACGAGGGCGTGATGAATCAGGGCTGGGTGCATGGCACAGAAAGTGAGCTACAGGGACTTTCGTTCGGCAATTATCAGCTTTTGGTAATCTCCGGTGAGGAGGCGGCGGATGTTGATGAAACCTCCGCAACGATTACATGGTTTACGGATCGTCCGGGTACGAGTCGCGTGGTGTACGATACGGTGTCGCACGGAACGCTCGGCGACGCGCCGAACTACGGCTACGCCTTTTCCACAGACACGTTTGACACTGACACGAAAGTGACTAGCCACAGCGTTTCTATCGGCGGACTTGAGGAGGACACAACCTACTTCTTCCGCACCATCTCGTCTGCTTCTCCGGAATCGGTAAGCGGCGAGAGCTCATTTGGCACATCGGCAACCCCTGTGCCTTCAACGTCGCCATCTTCCGGCGGTGGAGGTGGTGGAAGTGCTATAGCGACACAGCTTAATCCGGCTCTCGGAGGGGGCTCTACCCAAGGGCAAGTGCTCGGCGTTACGACGGAAACAGATGGATCGGCAGCCGCTTGCGAACAGTATCTCCATGGCTTTTTGCGTCCGGGGCGCCAGAACGACCAGGAACAGGTGCGACGGCTACAAACAGTTCTTCGCAATTTTGAGGGCGCGGCAATAGAAGTGAATGGCGTATATGATGAGGCATCGATTGCCGCGGTGCACGCATTCCAAATGAAATATGCGGCGAGCGTTCTCCACCCATGGGGCCTCGCTAAGTCAACGGGTTTTGTATATCTCACCACAAGCAAGAAAGTGAGCGAGGTATTCTGCAACAACACGCGCACTTTTGAGCTCACGCCAGAAGAGCAGGCGATTATTGATCGCTACCGAGGTCAGAGCATACCGGCTTCTGTTCCTGTCGCACCGAAATCAGCAGAAGAAACGGCAGTATTGCCGAAGGAGGAAGTGGTAACACCGAGTGATGCGATACAGCCGACAACTGACAGCGACGATTCGCAGGTGGGCGCGGTGGCCGCTTCGCGAGAAGATAAGGCATCTTCCGGTGGCGGTATTTGGGGCGCCATAAAGCGACTTTTTGGTTTCGGTAAGTAGGGGCAAACCAGCACACTTATTGGGGCATAGCTCTCCTGTTGTGCCTCACGAGAACCTATCCGCCTCCGGCAAGGTGGAGTACTCATGTATAACGATATCCTCTAGGTGTGCCCGCGCAACGATGCCCCAATAAATGTGCGGGCTATAATGCATAGGTGAAGTTTCAACCCAAAAAGATGTTTAGGTACGTGCGTCGGCACAAAAAGTCTGCATATGTGCCATATCAGATGGCTGGTACGGTGCTCGGTGCGTGTCTTTTGATAAGTGTCATGCTTCTAGGCGCGTCGTGGTTACAGTATCTCGCACTTTCCCATAACAACTTTGCGGCAGTTGTGGCGAGTGTGCTTGCCGATCTTGCGAATAGTGATCGTAGAGCGCATGGTGCCGTAGAGCTTAGGGTGAGCGAAAAGTTGATTGTCGCGGCACAGGCGAAGGCAAACGACATGGCTCGTATCGGCTATTTTTCTCACAACGGGCCGGATGGCAAGGAGCCATGGGATTGGATACGCGAAGCCGGCTATGATTACAAATTTGCGGGAGAAAATCTTGCCATTCAATTTTCCGATTCCATTGATGTGGAGCGCGCGTGGCTTGCTTCGCCAATGCATCGTGCAAACATTTTAGACACTCGTTTTACCGAAGTCGGTATTGCAACGGCGTATGGTTTGTATCAGGGTCAGCCAACCACCCTCGTGGTGCAAATGTTCGGTGTACCACGTGAAGTATCGCCAGCAAAACCCGTTATCTCATCTAGTGAATCACATATAGAAAGAGCTACGGAGAGTGAGGACGAAATCGTTGTACTCGGTGTGTCTTCGGAAGAGCTTACGCCGCAGGGAGCCGAAGCGGCCGCGCAGGCATCTTTTGCGGAGCACGTTGTTGCGTCGCCGCAAACATCGTTTCGCTACGCCTATCAAGCGTTGCTTATATTTCTACTTCTCTTTGTTGCCTACCTCCTTGTGTACGAATTGCGCCAAAAACACACGCGTCACAGTATCTATGCACTCATGTTTGCACTCGTTCTTGGTGGTGCGCTTTTTGTAGCCGACAAACAGCTTTTCAAAAGTTCCGTCGTGACACATACAGGCACATCTTTCGTCATTTCAGATGCCCCAGAATGAACCAACGTAGGTCGTCGGATTGTTCTATCTCAACGCCCGGCGGAATCTGGAGTGTACGGACGTTGCCATGCGGCAAAATGCGTCGTACTGCTTTTAGCTCGCGGCCGGCGAGGTACTCGGCGAGCGGCTCTTCCAGTATGCCACGATGTGAGGCGTGAATTATAGTATTCGTAGCACTTGCCGTGGCGACGTGAGAAATACCGTCGGCCGCGCTGTTTCTATACTGATTGGCGCTTCCGGTGAAAAATAAAAGGTCAGATGGGCGTATATCGCTTTTTTTCAACGCAACTCCATACTCGCTTTGTTGCACAACATATCGTGGTAGCCAGATGCCTTTTTGTGTATAGAGCCACTTGGTGAACGTGGAGCAATTGAAAATGTCTGGCGCGTCGCACATCTTTGCGTCGCGTTTATACACCGCTTTCCCGATGCGCTCGCGCGCGAGCGCGAGCATGTCTACCTCAATAGGACGCACTCCGTCTTTCTCAAGAATGGCGAGTGCCTCCTTTGCTGAGTAGGGGAGTTCTAATGCCGCAAAATCAACGGCGCATCGGTTGCCTACGGCGCGGAATGTCTCGCTGTTCATGCATCTGGAGTGTACAACAAAAGATCCCGCTTTGCGCGGGATCAAACCACTTTCTATCGCACCTTCGTGCCTTTCGGCACAACGTAGGCATATGAGTACTCATCTGAATTGAGCAAATGTTTTTCAACTGCCCGCGCAACGCCTTCGGGCGTTTGCGCCTCTATCTCCTTGCGGATTTCCGCAGGCGATCGAGGACCTCCAAGAAATACGATATCTTGCGCCGCCTGTTGCAATACGCCGACCGGACTTGAGAAAGAGATCGCCGTTCTGCCGAGGAGGAGCGTTTTCGCCTGCGCAAAAAGTTCTCTGTCTTTGTATGAATTTTTAACGATGTCTTGAATGCACAAAAGCGCCTCATGCATACGCGCAGGATTTGTGCCGACATACACCTGAAAAAGGCCGTAGTCGCTCCACGGTGCCACATCTGCGCCTATCGCGTAGCACAGCCCGCGTTTATCGCGCACTTCCTGAAAGAGCGGAAACGACATGCCACCGTCTATCATTGCTCTGTAGAATCCCAGTGCTTTTGTGTCCGGCTCGCGCGCGCTGCCTATCGTGGTGCCGAGGCACACATGCGCCTGCTTAATGTCGCGCTCAAATATTTCGCGGGTGCCATTCGTGTGCTCTAAAAGTGCGGCAGGGCGCTTTTTGCAGGAACGAGAGTCTCGCTGGAACACGCTGTTGAACGCTTTTTCTGCTTTCGTACGCGTTGTGTTGCCGACAACTATGAATGCGTAATTGGCCGGACAGTACAAGCGCGCCATGAATGTGTTAAAATCGTCGCGCGTGAAGCTCGTCACCGAATCTTCCGTGCCGAGCGTTGATTTTCCAAGGGGGTGCTTGCCGTACACGACAGTCTCAAACACATCAAGACACCACTTTTCGGGGGAATCGTGCGTGCGCCGTATCTCCTCCACGATATTTTGCATTTCCGGTGTGATTTTCTCTGGCTGGAAAAGCGATGTGTTTAGCGTGCTTCCGAGTGATTGCGTTGCAACGTTGAGCGAATCAGACGGCACGACGCGGAAATAAAATGTCATTTCTTTTGACGTCCACGCATTTAAAGCGCCACCAACGACTTCTATTTCGGCCGCGACAGCGCGCGAATCGTGGAGCCGTTCGTTGCCCTGAAACACCATGTGTTCAGTTGCGTGCGCGATGCCGGCCTCTTTCGGCCACGCCTCGTCGCGCGTGCCTGCAAACACCAACACACCGACCGCGACGCTTCCAACGTGCGGCATACGGAATAGGTATAGCGGTGCGCCACAGCGCGTTGTTGTTTTCTCAAATTGCATCGTTTTCTCCATATGGTTATCTGCAGGGACTGTATAGCATAAAAACCGGACTGTCAAAGCGGATTTCACTATACAGGCTTACGTGCTCGGCTTCGCTCAATTTCCGACAGGTTTTGCTTGCGGAGGCGCACGCTTTTTGGAGTTATCTCCAAGTATTCATCTTTTGCCATTATTTCAAGTCCGCGCTCAATGGTTAGCTCGTGCGGCGGAGTGAGATTAATCGCTTCGTCTGACGAGGAAGCACGCACGTTGGTAAGATTTTTATTTTTAGTCGGATTGACCGTCATTTCTTCACCCTTTGATGTGTTGCCGATTACCATGCCTTCATACACTTCTGTGCTCGGAGTGATGTAGAGCACGCCGCGTTCCTGAAGATTCCAGAGCGAGTAGCCGAGTGCTTTGCCGGATGCCATAGATATCATAGAGCCCACGATGCGCGTGCGGATTTCTCCCGCATACGTATGGAATCCGATAACGCGTGCGGCGATAATACCTTCACCTTTAGTGTCTATAACAAATTGATTGCGATAGCCGAGGAGCCCCCGCGTCGGTCCCTCAAAAATGAGCCGGAGTTGGTCGGCATGCGCGGTCATATTTTTCATAACGAAGCCACGTGTGCCAAGTCGTTGAATGACAATGCCCTGATACTCATTCGGTATGTCTATAACGACCTCTTCAAACGGTTCTGTTTTGACGCCCGCTTCTTCGCGGATAATTACTTGCGGCTGGGAAACCTGGAGCTCGTATTCTTCGCGGCGCATATTCTCAAGAAGTATTGCGATATGGAGCTCTCCGCGGCCAGAGACCTTTCCAACGAAGGCAGGTCCGCCTCCGGCGGAGGAGTCGTCACCGGAAAATTCAACTCGAAGGCCAACGTTGACCTCAAGCTCGCGTTCCAGGCGCTCGCGTAGCTGTCGTGTCGTCACAAATTTTCCCTCGCGCCCGCCAAAGGGAGAATTGTTCACAAGAAAATCCAGCGTGATGGTCGGCTCGTCCACCGCAATGGAGGGGAGAAGCGGCGCTTCGGCGTCCGACGTAACGGTTTCGCCGATGTCTATATCTGAAAAGCCCGCGACAAGCACGATGTCGCCCGCTTCGGCGCGTTCGGCTTCTTCACGCCGCAGACCGCGGAAAGTGAAAAGTTTGGTAACTTTGCCTGCGCGTGTCTGCACACCTTCTCGTTTTATGAATACGTTTTGTCCTGTCGTAAGCGTGCCCTCATATATACGTGCAACCGCTAATCGCCCGAGAAAATTGTCGTACGCGAGATTGAAGGGTTGGAGGCGGAGCACCGCACTCTCCGTAGTTTCACTTGAAGCAGGCCGAACGCACTCAAGTATCGTATCCAGAAGGGGTGTGAGATCTTTTGACTCATCTTCGAGCTTGCGTTTCGCAACCCCCTCTTTGCCGTTGGTATAAACGACAGGAAAATCCGACTGCTCGTCTGAAGCGCCGAGTTCTAAAAAGAGTTCCAAAACCTGCTCCTCGCATTTCGCTGGGTCTGCCGCCGGTTTATCAATCTTATTGATGACGACGATTGGTTTGATGCCGAGCTCCAGTGATTTTTTGAGTACGAAGCGCGTCTGCGGCATGGGGCCTTCTTGCGCGTCTACAACGAGGAGCACGGAATCAATGGAGCGGAGCACGCGCTCCACCTCGCTTCCGAAATCCGCGTGTCCGGGGGTGTCTACAATGTTTATTTTTGTTCCTTTATATGGCATCGCAGCGTTTTTTGCATAAATTGTGATGCCGCGCTCGCGTTCAAGAGCGTTTGAATCCATTGACGTACCCTCCTCGGCAACTCCCGTCTGCCGCAAAAGCGCGTCGGTAAGCGTCGTCTTCCCATGGTCCACATGGGCAATAATCGCGATGTTCCGTATTTCCATAAAATTATATTGTGCGGTCGGGCTTCAAAAGAAAATGCCTCGCGGCGAGTCCTTGATGTTTTTCGGCCACTTACAACTGATCGCGCGCGATTTCACCGATTAGTCTCAATACCTTATTTCGCACAGTATCATCTAACCTTGCGTCAATACTACCAAAAAACGGCCCTTGCGTTGTCCTCAAAATACCACGGGGTATGAGCCCGTGGTATTTGTGTAGGCTATCTTTTTTATTATTACTTTTCGCTATGACCTCCCTCAACCCAGAAAACATGTGTGAATATCTTTTTTCCATTTCCAAGATCACGCTCAAATAGTGACACTCGTCCATCCTTTGATCTTCGTATTTCTACACCCCAGTCCTTCGGATTATCGAGGTTTACGTCAGGCATGGGTGTGTTACGAACGGTCTTGTTCAGCGTGGTCGTTGTGTCTAAGTGCGCATAGATAGTTTCAAGCATCTCGTAATCGTGTGTGTTGGGATGCTGGTTGCTTTCCGGATCGCTCGTGTAGTCCATACAGGTTCCGAGGTTTGGATTGCTGAACATCTCATCTTGGTGGTCGAGTCCAAAAATGTGTCCAACCTCTTGGCACATAACAAGATTTCTCCACGGTGATGTGTTGTAGGTAGACGTGTTGAAATACGTGTCGTTAAGCTTCACTGTTCCTTGTGTGATGTGCTCTCCAGATATCCAGATTGAAGCAACTCCAAGCCAGCCGTTGAAACCATATTTAGCATTACATACCTCGCCTCGCCCAGTCTTTGGCTTACATGCTTTTGGTTTCCGTACATTATTACCCGTTACAATTACCGTATCCAAAACAGATGAAAGACTCCAATCGGCAGACGTAAGAGCAAGATGGGTGTCCCAAACGCCCGAGACGTTATCGCCGAGTTTAAGAGTGAATGGATTCGATGTTCGTGCCCAGTGATACGGGCCCCATGTATGGTCGGCGTTGGCAAACGATATTCCGCTGACACCTGCGGAAATTATCACTGCACCAATGACAGCGAAAACGACTTTCTTTATTTTGATGCTCATAATATATTACTAAAAATAAACTAACTACTAATAGATAAGCATCCTATCACATATATCTAATTTGCGCAAGGACTTTGAGGCGGATGGCTTTATAGGGCTCTATACATCACTTTTTCAGTAATCGCCCTGAGTTTTTGTAAGAAAATTTCTCCTGACAGTACCACTTCGACTGATTCGACGAGGCTCAGCACAGGTCCGCTTAGTGCAAGCAAGTTTTTCTTTTTTATGAGACCCAAGTACCCCAAATTAAGAAAAAGGTCTAACTTTTTGTTGCTAGAGCTTTTTCCTCTCCACAATCAAAATAAAAGAGCGTCCCGTTTTCGCAAAGACGCCCTTTAGAGTTGAAGTTCACACCATAGCCAAATGTCATTCACATGAAGAGGTGAACGACCCAGCCGATGAAGAGAGCAAGCGCCGGGTAAAGAACGACGAACGCAAGCGCCTTCCAGATTGCGTTCTCGTCCTCATCCTTACTGTCGTGGTGCTGATAGATAATGAACCTAACTACCAGCGCAATTCCCATAGCTTGCACTAGTGACAGGGCCGGTAGCCCCAAGATTGGGACCATGAACCAGCTCCAAAGAATACTTAGAACAAAGCCGGTGTGCGGGGATCGACCGGCGACCCGTTTTTACTCCTCCTCGTCTGTCGGCGACGATTCCGGGTCGTCGCACTGGGCGAATATGCCGGACGGGATTTTGCCGGATGTGCCGGATGCGGATGAGGATTTAAAATATGATCCCGTTTTACAACGCGCTTTTTTCGCCTCCGACAGACTCTCGAAGGTTGATTCTCCCTTGAATTTCATGAGAAGGCCTGACGATACTTTGCCGGATTTGCCTGCGCCGTGCTCAAGAATGTAATTGATATGCTCTCGCGTTTGCGGACCGACATTTCCCACCTGCTCCATGCCGAAACGTTCCTGGAAACGTTTTACGGCACGCTCAGTATGCGAATCATATAGTCCGCTGGTATCTCCCTCCGGATAGATGTCCGGGTCGGTCGCAAGCGCCTCTTGAAGCATGCGCACATCCTCTCCTTCTGATCCATGCTGGAGCGGCCTCTCCAGTTTTATTATTGTACGAATCTCTTTTCGTATTTCCTTCTTCTGCCCGCGCAGGTCTCTTATCTGCTGTTGGATCGCTTGTATTTGCTGCTGCAGCGCCTCTATCTGTTGAATCAGCGGGTCTATCTTTTCTTGAGTGGCAGGATCTATTTCATAGCACCGAGCGAATATGCCGAACGGGATACGTTCTTCAGGAATATATGCCCACGTCTCGCAGCGCAGCTTTGCCGCCTCCGACATGCCCTCGAACATTGACATTCCCTTGAATCTCGTGAGAAGCCCCGGCGGCACTTTGCCGGATTCACCCGCGCCGTGCTCAAGAATGTAATTGATATGCTCTCGCGTTTGCGGACCCACATTTCCCACCTGTTCCAAACCGAATCGTTCTTGAAAACGTTTTACGGCACGCTCGGTAAGCGGACCGAAAAATCCGCTGGTGTCTCCCTCCGGATAGATGTCCGGGTCGGTCGCAAGCGCCTCTTGAAGCATGCGCACATCCTCTCCGTTCGCACCGCGCGCCAGCGGCCTCTCCAGCTTGAGCAATGCGCGAATCTCTTTTAATATTTCCTTCCGCTCTTGGCGCAAGTCCCGTATCTGCTGTTTGAGCGTCTCCATCTGCTGTTGGAGCGTCTTTATCTGCTGAAGCAGATCATCTATCTTTTGTTGCGTGGCGGGATCTACTTCGTCTTCCGGTTCTTCGGCGTGTGTTGTTGTAGCAAAGACATGGTCATCTCGCCGCATGTCCTTTCTCTGTTGATACAATTTCTTTACCTGCTGTTGGAGCTCTTGTATCTGCTGAAGCAGGGCTTGTATCTGTTGTCGAGTGGCATCTGCGGCTGTTGTCGTGGCGGTGGTTTGAGCCACGGCTGGCGAGGCAGTTGCGAATACGACAACACACAATGCACCGATAATGAATTTCTTCATACTTTTTATGTGAATTATTTTTAAATAATAACAACCAGCATACATCACACTATACTATTTTCACGAGAGTCCCACCTCGGGACGCACGTCTTTTCTGTGGATATCTAGAACCCATCTCAAAATAAACCGCTATGATAAAAGACCTCTGCTTGGCTACTGCGACGGTTTCCGGTCGGCTGCACCTCGCCCTTTGGACTCGCCGTATCTCGATACGCCTCGTCCTCCAGGGTTTCGGTTCGCACGACCGGAAACTGCCTCGCTACGCCATTTATTTTGAGATGTGTTCTAGGGTTGTGTATAATTGAAAGGAAAATCTGTATGAAAAAAAACGCGTTGTTGTCTGTGTATCACAAGAATGACATTATCGAATTTGCCCAAGAACTCGTTGCTCTCGGTTGGCGAATTTTCTCGTCTGGTGGAACGGCGAAGACATTGCGGGAAGCCGGAGTTTCGGTGACTGACGTGGCCGAACTTTCGGGGCTTCCTGCAATTCTTGGTCATCGAGTGGTAACTTTGGTTCCGCAAGTCCACGGTGGCTTGCTTGCCGCAGAAGAACATCGAGAAGAACTCCGCCAATTGGGCTATCCGTGGATCGATCTTGTCTGTGTGGACCTGTATCCGCTCAAAGAGGAAACGCGCCGCTCTGGCGCAACAGGGGAGTCGGTTATCGAACAAACCGACATCGGCGGTCCGGCTCTCATCCGATCGGGAGCTAAGGGTCGACGTATTGTAGTCGTTGATCCAGCTGACCGAATGCGTGTCGTCGAATGGCTTAAGAGTGATCAGCAAGACGAGGTCGAGTTCAGGAATACACTTGCGGCCAAAGCGGAAGCGATTGTTGCTGATTACTGTTTGGAATCAGCGTGGTTCCATAGTGGTGGCGCGTTTGAAGGTACTATCGCTTCAAGAGTCGTGTCCTGCAAGTACGGTGAGAACGCGTGGCAGACGCCTGCGCATCTCTATTCAACTGACTCACAGGATCCACTCGCTCTCGACAAGTTCGTTGTGGTTCAGGGAACGTCTCCCAGCTACAACAACTGGGTTGACGTTGATCGTCTGCTTCAGACAGCGACCCATATCGCCGAGGTATATGCAGTCAATGGAGGTGGTAGTACGGCAATCGCGGTTGGTGTAAAGCACGGAAATCCGTGCGGCGCGGCAGCCGGACCGGATCGAGCAGAAGTTCTGAAGAAGATGATGTCCGGCGACCCACTCGCTATCTTTGGCGGACTGGTCATGACTAGCTTCGAAGTGGACGAGGAACTTAGCGAATCGCTTGTCGGAAAAATGCTGGACGGCGTCGTCGCTCCAGCTTTCACTCCAGGTGCGATAGCAATGCTTCGCCGAAAAGGCGATAAGTGCCGATTCGTTGCGAATCCGGCGCTTAGTGGGCTTGTTGACCATCTCGATCAGACGCCGCGGTTCCGCTGGGTTCGTGGCGGATTCTTGGCACAGCCGAACTACACGTTCGTTCCCGATTTTGATCGTGGACATATTGTGAAGCATGGCAAAGCGACGGCAGCGCAGGAATATGACATGATGCTCGCTTGGGCAATCGGCTCAACTTCAAACAGCAACACGCTCACGCTTGTGAAGAACAATCAGCTTATCGGCAACGGTGTCGGACAGCAGGATCGTGTTGGCGCTGCGCAACTCGCCATCACTCGTGCCAAACGTTCCGGTCATGATGTCGCTGGCGCTGTTGCCTACAGCGATTCATTCTTTCCGTTTACGGACGGACCGCAGACTCTCATCGACGCTGGCACTACCGCCATCTTCACTTCTAGCGGTTCGGTCAAGGATAAGGCCACAATCGACGTTTGCGCAAAACACGGCGTTGCATTGTACATGATTCCGGATCAGGTTGGCCGGGGGTTCTTCGGCCACTAATCCATAGAGTGCTGTCAGCAACATGCTGACAGCACTCTTTTTATAATTGAGTGGAGGGACGTGGTGTTAGGTACTGTCATTTTGCCATGGGGGGATAACGGTTTATCATGTCGTCTTGTGAAAAAGTGCCTGAACACCTCTTCCATCCAACATCACACCCCAACATTCTCAAGTTTGTTGGCATGTGTTATTTGTTGCGCAATGTATGTGACATTCTTGCCTATGTAACGGTACTTACCCTCGTTTACTCAGGAATCGTTCACGCACCGATACCCCCCCGCGTCTTTTATTGGCCTGTAATACCCACAGCTTGCTGTGGGGATGCAGAGTTGGCTTGTGTCGGCGGAGCCGACTCTTTTTCCAAAAAGCAAGCCCTGATGCCGCGCCTCTAAATACCACGCCGCTCTTCGGCGTTGATAGACGGCGCGGTCTTGCTTATCTCATTGAGAATCTTCTTAACTACATCAAGCGAATCATCGTCCAAGATCGATATCGGCGTAGCGATTATTTTTTTTCGCTTCAGCGCCGCGAGTTTCGCTTTCAGCTCTTCCGGCGTCACGGTGTCGCACTTTGAGAGAAAGACGCACTCGCTCTTTTTCGCTAGCTTCGGGTTGAATTTCAAGAGCTCCTCTCGGATAACCTCGTAATCGCGGAGCACATTGTCGGAGTCCGTCGCAATTAGGTGGAAGAGCGTCTTAGTGCGCTCAATGTGTTTTAAAAATTTCACCCCGAGCCCTTTCCCATCCGAGGCGCCTTCAATAAGACCCGGAATGTCGGCGATGATGAGCCCGTAGTATGCGCCGAGATTGGGCTCAAGCGTTGTGAAAGGGTAATCGCCCACCTGTGCCGCAGCTGCTGTTAGCTCGTTCAAAAGGCTCGATTTGCCCGCATTCGGAAGTCCAACGAGCCCCACATCGGCGATAAGCCGGAGCAGGAGGCGATAGGATATGACGTCGCCATCTTTGCCCTCTTCAAATTCTTTCGGAGATGTGTTGGAGCCCGAGCGGAATTTGAAATTGCCGCGGCCTCCGTCGCCGCCGCCTGCCACAAGGATGCGCTCGCCAACACGGGTGAGCTCGCGCGTGTAACCCGTCTCCATATTCACGACACTCGTTCCTGTCGGCACTTTGAGTACGAGGGCGGCACCATCCTTGCCGTCTATGAATTGCCCGCGACCGTTGCCGCCGTTTTTTGCCCGAATCTCGCGGCGGCTTGCGTACAATTTCAGCATATTGATATCGGCAACGCCTTCAAAATAGATAGAGGCGCCACGGCCGCCGTCGCCGCCGGTTGGGCCAAGCGAGAGCTTTACCTTGTTGAATGCGACCGCCCCGCGCCCGCCGTGGCCGGCATGAAGCGTCACCAATACCTCGTCTATGAGCATGGAGGCATGCTATCACATTGTTTTCCCCATTCTATTACTCGAGTTTTATTGCGCACCAAACAGGTAGGCGACGCCCTCCCTGTTACATAGGAACTCGCGCATCGGTTCCTAGGGGGTAACAAAGCTGTGGTCCATCCGGATACTTTATTTTATCTAAAAGACCTTTGTATTGATAATAGCTCTCTGCGTTTGCTGTCTGCCACGATTCTAAAAACATTTGGGCATTTTTTATCTTATTAAATTCATCTTCCAGTTGCTGTCGAGCCATCGGCTCCAGAAGATCTACCCAGCAAATTTTGGTACGAGCAATGGTGAAATTTTCGACATGATACTCGAGGCCAATATGGTTATTCCCCCGCTGTTCAAAGGCGTTGATTCCAATTTTTTGACCCTTTTGCACAGTACTGCCGACTGCGAGCCCCGGCTCCAAAGCAAGATGATCGTATTTAAAAATCCATCCTTCTCCCTGAAATTTTCCCGGCACAATAAGCACGTCCACAGTTTTTCCTCCGCCGCTATCTTCCACGTTGTTTTTTATAATAGTCCCGCTCGCCACAGCATAGATCGGGCTTCTACTTACCAACGGGAAGTCAATGCCTCCATGCCCAATTCCACCGTCTCCGGATTTCCTAATGATTCCATAGGGACTTAATAGCCCCTGTATTGTGTCTACATCTCCAACAGTAATAGGTAGGGCAAGATTAGTCGGGGCGGATTCCTTGAAAAACACCGACAACATAAAAAGCACTTATGGATACAGTTATCATAAAAATCTACGGTCCGCGCAAGTTTCAAATAACGAACACCTCGCTGTTTTTGCCTGAACTTACAAGGCGAGAGTATAGCCAGCTTTCGCCAACCGAGAAGCAATCAAACCGTATTTACCTGCGACATTTTATTTTGAAGCCGCCGTATCAAGACGGCTACCTGCCGAAAGTGGATGTTTTTGAGGTGCTCACCAAGAGCCGCGATGCCGTGCAGTATATTCTCAAAGCCGAGTTTTCTGCACCAAAACTGCTTTACAGAAACAGCTTGCAAGAAGTATCAGAGCAGGACTTGGATAAAGTGCTTATGGCCTTCAAAAAAGCACTTGGCGGCGTTGGGGTTCTGATTGAGAGTGATGTTATAGCAGATGCCCGCGTATCAGTAGCCAATTTTTGCAAAAATGTGCTTTTGCCGCAAAACATACGGATGCAGGAAGCACTCGCGGAGCTTCACCGCGTTGATATAAGCAAGGTTGTGGATGTTACCCTCAAAGAAGAAAAGAACGGCGGGCGTTGGCTCCACATTTACTCGGGAACGATTGAGCGTGTCTTTTATGACAAAGTCGCTGACGCTATGCGTCCGAAAGTGAAGCGAAAAGATAAGGGGCAGATAGACCACGAAAGAGCCGTCATAGAACGCTATGGATTGCAAAACCGAGAGGTGTTTCGGTATGAGTATAGGGTCAAGAAAGCGCAGACGGTTATGCGTGAAGTGAACACCGCGCTCGGCAGAGCACCGAAAACACCGGTTACGCTCAAAGACCTTTTTACGCCGGACTTATGCAAAACGCTGATACTCAAGTCGTGGCGTGGGCTTATCCAGCGACCGGAAAACCAGCTTGCGCTTCTCGGCCCGACAGACGAACTGGCTCTGTTCTTACACATACTCTCGCAAGCAAAGAAGTTCGGCGGCGATGCGCATAGTATGAACCGGGCATTGATTTCTTATGGCTTGGCGCGGGCCATACGAGACCACGGGGCCAAAGAAGCAAAAAGGGCGATATTCAGCATCTGGAATACGGACCACACCGAGCGTTTAACACGCAAAATTGAAGCGTCAGCCGCGCTTACGCGAGGATTGTCATATTCCAACACCATTGCTCTCATTGACAGCGCGTTTGAGCGATTTGAGCATATTGACTTGGCTTTACTTGAGAAAGGCGTATAATGATTATGTACCCCGAAGTCGCAACACAACCCGTGAGTTTTTTTATAGGTTTCTGCCCTGAAAGGGGGCGGTGCCAGAAACCTATCCTCACGGATAAGCGACTGGGGTACCACCGCTCCCTTTGAGTTTTTATGAACAAAGACACAGGCAAAATAAAATACTTCGCGTATGTGAGAAAGTCCACCGAGGGCGAGGAACGGCAGGCACTTTCTATTCCCGCGCAGAAAGACAAGCTCAACGAGATTTTCGGAAAATTGGATATTGAGTTTGTGGAAGATAAGGCGAGCGCATTCAAGCCGTTCAACCGTCCAGCTTTTGCAGATATGCTTGAGCGCATACGCAAGGGCGAACGCACAGGACTTGTCGCATGGCACCCGGACCGCCTCTCACGAAACGAAAAGGACGCGGGCGAAATCTCCTATATGATACGCACAGGTGTCATCGGGGACCTCAAACTTGCCACCTATCACTTTGAAAATACGCCCGAGGGCATCTGGATGCTCCAGATGGCACTCTCGCAATCGCAGTACGAAAGCGCAAAGAAAGGGCGTGACGTGAAGCGCGGGCTTGAGCAGAAAGCAAAAATGGGCATTTATCCAGTGCACGCATCTCTTGGTTATACAAACGATAAACACGGGGAGAAGGGATGTAAAACTATCCATACCGACCCCGAACGCTTTGATATGGTGCGGAAAATGTTTGACCTTATGCTTACAGGCAAACACTCGCCACCGCGTATTTTGGAGATGGCGACAAAAGAGTGGGGCTTTCGGTCTCCGAACGGCAAGAAGATAAGCCGAAGTAATATCTATCTTATTTTCACCCGCCCGTTTTATTACGGAGAGTTTGAGTATCCCGTTGGAAGTGGCAACTGGCACAAGGGCATACACAAACCAATGATTACCCGTGAAGAATACGAGAGAATACAATTTTTACTTGGCAGACCATCACAAATACGAAAACAGAAGCGTGAGATTGTATATCGCGGACCAATACGCTGTGGCGAGTGCGGCTGTATGATTACCGCAGAAGAAAAAACAAAATATCAAAAAAACGGCAATGTGCACCATTACACTTACTATCACTGCACCAAACGCAAGATGAATATAAATTGCACCCAGCCAGCCATAGAAGAAAGCGAGCTTGAGAAACAGATTGCCGCCGAGCTTGCACAACTTCAAATCCCTGCCGATTTCAAAGATTGGGCTGTTGCGAGGTTGCGACAAATGAACGCGCAAGAGGTTTCGGACCGAGAACACATCTACGGCAATCAAAGGCGTGAGTATGAAGCGAGTGTGCGGAGAATAGACAACCTCATTGATATGCGAGCAAACAGCGAAATCACGGAGAGTGAGTTCAAAACCAAGAAAACAACCCTGCTATCCGAGAAAGAGCGTTTTCAAGAGCTTCTGAAAGATACAGACAAGCGCGTTGAGAACTGGCTTGAGATTGCCGAGCGTGGTTTCAATTTCGCGGAGAAAGCGGCGACAATTTTTGCCGAAGCAAAGCAAAATGACAACCCTGAAGCGAAAAGAGAGATTTTTGCCGCATTAGGTTCGGACCTCATCCTCAAAGACAAAAAACTCAATGTTTCTCTGGATAATTTGCTGTTTCCGATACAAACTGCCGCAAAAGAAGCTCGCAAGATTGCCGCAAGGTTAGAACCTGCGAAAAAGCCAATGGATAAAAGGAAAATCGGGCAAATCTATGCCCGAAGTCCAGTAATGATGCGTACCCCATTTAGTAGACACTTTAGGAACACACTTCCTGCCCCCTTGATTGAGTCAAAAGGTGCCTTTTGTACTCAATGGGAGACATCTTGTTCCTGATCCACTGTTTTCTTTCGCAGTTG
>Ga0209541_10000864_pt1 | contig 60195 bp, 79 predicted proteins | sample RifCSPlowO2_01_FD_184027 | JGI IMG/M metagenome (GOLD analysis project Ga0209541, IMG submission 184027) | Groundwater microbial communities from Rifle, Colorado - Rifle CSP2_plank lowO2_0.1 (SPAdes) (version 2) | ecosystem: Environmental > Aquatic > Deep subsurface > Groundwater | place... | reverse complement strand
TAGATCTAACTATTCTAGTGCGAAAACATTCTTCGCACTATTTTTCTTTATTTTATTAGTAAAAATAGTTTGTGCTTATACGCCACTAGTCCGAGACTAGTGGTAATCTGGTTATATAGCTTGTGGTTTCCATAGCAAGCTATGGGGAAATCCCCATAACGCTATTATATTCATTGGAGCATGCACTCCCAAAAGCATAACAATTACAAAATATCAATGCCAAAATGGACAAATTGTGAATTCAATAAATCTATGTGATGAACAGAAATGTCAAGAAAAGATTTGTCCACCTATTCCACAAAAAATTTGTAAGAATGTTAGTGAGCCTTATGTTGATAAAGTAGAATATGAATATACTTTTAACTATGGTGTGATAGATGATAAAACACAAGCAGATATTGAAGAAACACCGCAAGGAAATCTCAATTATTTCACTAAACAAATTACAAAAATTAAAAACTTTGATACAAAGACGGGAAATTTTAAAGTAATGCATCATTACAGAACACTAAAGATAGAAGAAATCAAAGAAATATCCGCTTTGGTAAAAAGTGGCGAAACAAAAGAGTTTAATTCTACTTTCGATAATGCATTTGGAGAAGATATTGAGGTTAAGACCGAAGTAATAGCTCCAACTGAATCAAGGAGCAGAGAAGTAATCAAATACAAAAACGTAGAAAGATGTTCTTATGAGTAAATTCCGTTTTGGGTTCAACCCATCTTAATCAATTCTTCCGTAGAATAAACTTGAATTGTATTTTGCTTTTCTTTCAAATCCCTATCATTGCTCCACAACCCACATCTCAATTTCAATGTAAGAGCCAAATATGGAACATCTTTTTGGTCTGGAGAAATCTTTTCAGCTTTTTCAATGAAAGACTCAATTTCTTCTTTTGGAATCAGTATGACATTTCTCTCAAACAAATCAAAAAGTTCATTAAAATTTTCCTCATTTCGTTTGGTCTTTCCTTTCAGATAATCTTTGTATTTCCTAAACTCCACAAAAATAAATTCAGGCGCATAGAGTTTATGCTTAAACAGAATGTCGGACGTTCCGCTATCTTTCAGCAAAGCTGCAAAAAGTATATTTGAATCTATGACTAAATCCATTATCAAGCCTTTTTGTATCTTTTAGCCAGATTTTTGTTTAGTTCTCTACCTAGTCTTAAAGCATCTTCTTCTGTCAAAGTGCTGTCAGACTTGAATTTCTTTAAAAATTCCAGATCTTTTATTCTCTGCATAAATGCCTGCCTTGCTACTTCAGACCAATTCATCTCCGGAAATGTTTCCATTTTATGTTTCAGTTCTGATGGAACTGCTAAAGTCATAGTTGTCATGTTCTCTACCTCCAATTATGTGTAAATATGTATAATATGTTTAGATATATAAAACTTACTATTTCTGTCCTCCAACTTTTTAGTCCTTCGGACATTTACCCTGCTTCGCAGAAATTTATACAATTCGGTGACAATCTTAAAAAATAATAAAAATACGGCTGTCCCGCCGTCCAAAAGTTCGCTTTAACTCAAAATTTTTGCCTTCGGCATCGTTGCAATAAATTTTAGTCCCTGCAAGTATTCGGGAGAGATTAACAGCCATTAGGCAAAATGCCTCAGCCCGCGTTTTAAGAGTGACTTTGAAGGTGGGTGTGCCCTATCTAAGTTCTATTCTTGCTTCTGGATTGAGAAATTGTAACCCTCTTTTTTTAATTGAAGTATTAGATCTTAAATGACTATATTTCATATCAAATTTGGCTTCTCTTTTCTTTTCGTCTTCTCCTTCAAATATTCCTGTTTCACCATCGATTGTGGCAGTCTGTTTGAATTGTCCTCCTTGAGTAAAATCTTCCATAATAAGTCCAGCAATATTATTCCTGAAATCTAAAACTGCTCCGAGTAATTTTGATTCACCATCAAAGTTTAAAGCTCCAAGTTCTTCATAGAAAACAGGATTAATTTGAATACCGCCACATTTATCTACCATAAAATCATATGGAAATTCCCAATTCTTAGATGTTTTAAGATAGAATGGAATCAAATTTGGAATACATTTAATTGGAAAATCATGAAAAATATGTCTTGTTATATTGCTTCCCTCTATCAAGTGAGATACAGGTGGTAATTCTCCAGAATTTCTTAAATATCCATAGATAATTTTCTCAGCCCTATAATCTTTCATTAACATTTCAAGATATTCAGGGGTACGAATTTCGTTTAAATAACATTGAGTGTTATTTTCTGTTATGTCTGAATACTTTGCAGTATAGTCAAAACAAGCTTTCAACCTTTCAACTAATTCAGGAGAACCTTCAATTATTGGTTTCAATTTTACAATTTTATCATATTGTTTTGACATTTCATATATGAATATTTTAGTCCTTTATAAAGTTTTCTATTGTTTACTACTATATAATTACATAAGTAAGGGGCACCCACATTCTTTAATCTCAAATTTTCCGCGGGCTTCGGCACTCAAAATTGCTTCGCAATTTTGCCCTCCAGCTCTGTTCGGCTCAAGAGTGAAAATGCTATCGCATTTTCCTCGAGCCTCACGAGGTCGAGTCGCCTAACATCGTTAGGCGACATATTACTCGGTGGGCTCGAAAACCATTACAAATATTTTTCTTTCAGAAAAATTAGGGGGTCGGCTCGAAGTCGCTCACGCGACAGATAGCTTCGGCTTTGCCTCAGAATTTTATTAAGGGGTTGCCTCTTTCCACAATAGCTCAAAATACTTTCTGTAAGAATCTGCTACTTCTTTGCTTGAGATTAAAGTAGCAATTGGAGTTTCACTCCAAACAATTATTGCAGTTTTATCATCATAAATAAAAGTAGTTGTCGGCGAAGAAAACTCGTCTTTTATGTATCTAAATTTTGTATAAGCTATTTTTACTTGTTCTGTATTCTTTAAACTTTTTGATAAGATTACTCTTGCATCAATTTTTAGCTCTTTTTTTTGCTTTTGGAATATTTCAAAATCGTGATTCATTATCTCTAAAAATCTTCCAGATGAGCCAAAAGCAACATACTCTTTATAATTTAAAATGTCTTGAAGTATTGATTTTATTCCTTTTCTTCCCTTAAAAATATCTGATTCTTCTTTTTCTTTGGACTCTTTAAACACAGAATTTAATTCAGGTAAAATTTCTTGAATAGTCTTCTCTTTTTCTTTAATTTGGTCTAAAAGTCTTTCAGGAGCAACAGGTCTAAAGACTTTTTTATTTGCTTCAATCACAAAAGTAACCAGACCTTTCTCTATCAATCTCTCTAAACTATCATAAGTCGTAGTTCTATTTATCTGTGACTCTTTGCTTACTTTTCCTGCTTGTCCGCTTCCAATTCTAAGCAAAGTCAGATATACTTTTGCTTCATTCAGATTTAAACCGATTTTCTGCAGTTTTTCTATATCCATAAACTTAGAATATCTTATAGCTATATAAATCTTTCCAAACTGCTGTAAGGATACTTACAACAAATATTTATATAGATACCTGCTACTACTATGTTATGATAAATCATAAGGAGAAAAGAAAATGAAAATTCAAGATAAGGGGCAAAGAGAAATAAAATATGATAGCGCAAGTCATCAACAAATTTTAGAAGCTCTAAAAAGTATCTCCGAAGTAGAAGTCGTAAGACTATGTTTTGATACATTAGAGGATAGAAATCATGCATTTCTGCCTGTTGTTTCGGCAAATAAACCCGCATATATTGATCATGCAAACTATTGTATTCGTGAAAGTGCTCCTTTTAGATATGCCACCGACCCTGCTTCTATTTTCGTAAGAAGAACAAAGGATAACCCTTTAAGAGTTTTATTCAATAAAATTGGTCTTACCGATTCTCCAAGACAGCCCAGAATAGAAGATTTAGTTACTTTTTTAGAACAAAGGATTGGAGTAAAACCATTAGAAACTCTGACTGAAGATGAAGTAAGACAAGGAGGTTATGTTCATCCAGAAAATTCTTTACCATATCCTTTCCTACTTTATGCAGAAAAAGTAGGGGAAATAAAAACCGAAAATTCTATTGTATCTCTTGATACTAATAAAATAGATCCAAAATATATAGACTTTGGTGCACCATACAAACAAGGGGAAGGAGTTTATGTGGAGCACATAATAAAACCTTTATTTGTCTTTTGTACTGATTACAGAGTAAGAGAAAGATAAGAGGCAACTCCTAAAATCTTCTTTCTTAAAAAAAAGCAAAAATTTCTCCCCGACCCCCTAAAACCCCTAAGATACTTTCGAGCCCACCTGCGTGGATACGCAAAATATTTCATATTTTGGGGACGCTACGCGCTTTCGCTTTCGCTCACCCTCGCCTAACAGGGCTTATGTGCAATTGGCGGGCTCGCTAACTTTCTCGATAGTTTTTTAAAGTTGAACATATTACTATTCTTTATGGTATGGTATAAACCTTGGACATTGTATAGGACACATATAAATAAACGAAGAATGACTGAATTGGAACAGTTAACAACAGAATATTTTGGCTTAGAATCCAAATTAGCAATACGTGGAGAGGGTTGGGACGGAATAGCTAACTGGAGTCCTAGAACTGAAGAAGGTAGACAGATGTCTCAAAGAGTAAATGACATAAGAACATATGTGAACGACATGCTCTCTTCTATGGGCCAAGATGCTCCAGTTGATCCTATAGAAAAGGTTTATGAAAGACGAAGAAAGTCATCTAAAATATCTAAAGAGAGTACTCCTCATCAAAGTTCTGGAGATAGTGCATTTGAAAGACGTTGTCAAGAAATAGCAGGACAAAGGTATTCCGCTTCTGAAATTTGTGGTGGTCCAGATACCGCTTATGAACAGGCACAACGAGAGGCTAAATTTGTTGAAGATATAAGAAATATGAATTATTGATGCGAGCCCGCCAACTTTGATTTTTTGCCTTCGGCATCGTTGCACTAAAAATCAACCCTTCCAAGCATTCGTGGGCAACTAACAGCGATTAGTTTCAATATTACTCGGCGTGATGCTCCAAAAACATTTATATACAATCTTATACCTTTTCTTGATATTGAGAATCTTTCTTGGAGGGGACAACTAGGCACTATTCAAAGAAATTCTACAAAACCTCCTGTTCAGGCTCCAAGATTTATTGATATGGATTTTTCTTTAATGGATTTTCAGAGATACTGGAGAGAACACAAAAAAGAATTTCCCGCCATGTCTGAAAAGTATCTTGAAGGGTTTACTCATGTAGGTTGTGCATGGAGAGAAAAACTTGGTTGTAGTTTTTGTGACATTCCTTACCCATTTAATAACTATCAAGCCCGGGGAAGATTTTGGAGAGATTTGCGTGAAGCAAAACACTCTATGGGGATTGAATCTTTCAAAGATTATGGGGATTGTTTAACAGGTAATCATGAAAGAGTTAGAGCATTACTTGAAGGTAGGCCTTCTGATTTAGAGGATATGGAGATATCTTGTTATGGTAGAAGTAAGGAAATTACCGAAGAAATGGCTGATATGCTTAAAGAATTAAATGTTAGATATGTTTACATTGGTCTTGATTCTGGTGATAATAAAATGTTAAGAAGTATGCAGGAAGGTTACACAGTAAAATCAAACTATGATTCAGTAGGGAGACTTGCAAAAAGAGGGATTAATGTAACGGCAAGTCTAATTTTAGGAGCTGAAGGAGAGTCTGAAGAAACTATTGCAAATACAGAAAGGTTTGCTCGTGAAATCGTAAAATATCCAAATCTAACTCAACTATATTGTGCAATGCTTACTCCCTTTCCAGCCGCACCGATGAATAGAAGGTTTTTGGAAGCTAATTCGGAATATACTGAAAGAGATATTTGGGATACCGAACAAACTAAGAGATTCTGGATTGATAACTATTGTGAAGCTGACTACGATTACATTGAAGCAAAGGCAAGAGAAATAAATGACTTAAATCCATCTTCAAGGAAAAGATATTTCGGGCTTAAGAGAGATTAATCTTTATTTGATTAATAATAATTCTTCAGGACTAACAATTTTTATTCCTTGATATTCTTTCAACTTCAATAAATGGTTGTCTTGGCTAATAATAAAATTAGCTTTTCCAGTTACACCAGCTTCAAGGAATTTGTTATCATCAGGGTCTTCTTTAATAACATCAAGTTTTGTTGTTGGTTCAACAATAATAGAATTTTCAATAATAAGGTTTCTCCATTCTTCAATCATTTCATCAGGCATTTGAATTTTAAAATCTTTTAATGTTTTTACCAATTCATCTAAGATTTCTATAGAACTGACTAGTTCAAACTCCTTATTTCTCCATTTGTCTATTATTTGGGAACAAAAATTTCCTTCCCAAAAAATTCCAGAGACAAAAACATTAGTGTCAAGTATTGCCCTCATTTTTTCCGAGTCTGTTTGATTGCTTCTTCTACATCAGATTCTTTTATTCCTTTCTTTTTAGCAAAATCTCTTGTTTTTTTGAGTAGTTTATCAATCCCGCTAAAAGAGGGCATTTCTAACTTTTTCAATATGATAGTATTGTCTTCTCCAATTACAACAAACTTTTCTCCCTCGTGAATTTTCATTCTATCTCTTAAACTCTGAGGAATTACAATTTGCCCTCTTGAACTTACGCTTGTTATTTCAACGTTTTCCATTTTTAACCTCCTGATAAGTTTATATTATTGGTAAGATTATCTTATTTATAAATCTTTCGCCTCCCCCACCCTTAAATTTGTGCCATCGCTACTTGCTCCTTTCAGTCGCACCTTGCCTTGCAGGCTCTCGGCTTCGCCTCGGGGCTGATAACGACGATTAGGATTCAATAAATTTGGAGAGTCCTACGAACGAGAATGGGGCTTTGGCGTTACCGTGTCTATTGAAGGGCTTCCATTACAATATCATTAGTAACATAGGTTGCATATGCACCGTTAAATTCATTCATTTTTCCAATAGATACTGGCAAAACGTATTGGGCTTTTCCATCTCTAACTTTTTTATCTCTCGAAGTAATCTCGATTATTGATTCATTAGGCATTTCATTTGGAACAACAACAGGCAAACCAAATATTTTCAATGATTGTTCTTGCTGACGCAAATCGCTTTGTGAAAAATAGCCAAGAGCGATTGCAATTCTTCCTGCAACCATCATTCCAATAGCAACAGCTTCACCATGCAATAAGTAATTAGTGTTTTTTCCAGATTCAAAACTATCAACACTTAATTTTTCAATGGCATGACCAGTTGTATGGCCATAATTCAATATTTTTCGTAATCCTTTTTCATCAGGATCAACTTCAACCACGTCTCCTTTGATTCTGCAATTATTTCTAGCAATGTATAGAGAAGAATCTGCAGACTGTTCAAGAATCAGACCTGAATTTTCTTGTAAGTATCTGAAGAAAGCTTCATCTCTGATAATCCCATGCTTAACAGTTTCCGCCAATCCAGACCTATACTCTCTATCTGTAAGTGTTCTAAGTGTTTCAACATCAATATAAACTCTTACTGGTTGCTTAAATACTCCAACCAAGTTTTTACCATAGTCAGTATCAACAGCAGTTTTGCCTCCGATAGAGGAATCCGCCTGAGCGAGAACAGTAGTAGGTATCTGAATATAAGGCACCCCTCTATTGAAAATAGCAGCCATAAATCCCGCTACGTCCCCTACAACTCCTCCGCCTAAAGCCAAAATTGCAGAATCTCTTCCATACTTCATTCTGGACATTTCACCCATCATTTTCATGCAAGAATCGATTGTTTTATGCTGTTCTCCCGCTTCAAAAGAAAATGTGTGAGCAGGAATTCCTTCTGTTCTTAGTGCGTCTTCCAATGATTCTGCATACAAAGGTCTTACATTAGAATCTGTAATTATTGCATATTTTGAACCAATTGGAGATTTTTTTAAGTCCTGGGCAATCTGAGGAAATAGATTTATTCCAAAAACTAAATCATAAGAGTCATCAATTTCTCTTTTGAGTGATACTCTCATCGTGTCTCCATTTAACTCAACCATTCTGTACAAGAACAAAGAACATTTTATAAATCTTTCCAACTAGCAACCATTCACTAGTAATTAATTTAATAACGCCAAAGCCCCTTAATTTCCATGTCATGATGTATCGCTTCGCTCTTTAAATTGACGGACTCCAAATTTACTCTTCTTCCAGAAGGTCAACCCCACTCCGCTTCGTTCGTAGGGTTGACGAATATAACAGTGGTTAGGATTCAATTTTTTGAGGCAAGATACTCTCGCTAAAGCTCAAACATAAAAATTAATCTTTTACAGAATGTCTCAAAAAACTCATTATTCGTTGAAACAAGTCCTGCCTCATAATGTCTCAAGCAAGTTGAGAGAATCTAACACATATTAGTTTCAATCATTGGGAGAATTAATATTTTAGGGGCTGGCTCACTTTATTGTTCTTTACCGATAAGCTCTTCGAGCTTTGGAGAAAATACTGGTCTCCAATCATCACAAGGCATATTATGATGCTTTCTTACTTTTGGAGAAAATCCTTCATATCTTACTCCTGATCTGTCGCTTATAGCATTAACATAATAATCTGGATCAAATACTTGACAATACCAACCCGATGTTGCATCTTGTGCATCAATAGTTTCTCTTCCGAGACTTACACAAGATTGACATCCCCCTTCAGAATATCTCCTGTAAGCATCAATAACTCCTTTTGCATATGATAAATCGATACGAGTTGATACATTTCCATTTACCTCGTATTTGCCTGCTTCAACAACTGCCAAAACTTTTGTTAAATCAACATCTGCAAAAGAACTATCCACCCTTCCGATGTCAACCCTTACATCTCGTAACATCGAAAGTACTGAATCAGGGTGTATATCTTTTAATTTCTTTATGTTTATCTCGTATTTTACTTCTGATAATAATGTCATGTAAATAGATATTAACCAAGATTTTATAAAGATTATGATGAACCAGCCCCTATTTAACAATACAGACCCAACGACTCGAGATTTTTTCCTTTGGAACATTGCACTAAAAATCAACCACTCCAAGTATTCGGGAGAAACGAACACACATTAGAATTTAATATTACTCGGGGTGTAGCTAAAACAACTTTTATAAACTTCAACATCTAAATATTATAATTATGAAAATTGAAAAGAAAGTTTGGCCGGAATATTTTCAGAAAATTATAGATGGTGCAAAAACGTATGAATTGCGTCTTGCCGACTTTGAATGTGAACCCGGGGATGTTTTAGTTTTGAAAGAATGGAATCCAAAAACAAAACAGTACACCGGCAGAGTTATTGAAAAAAATGTTACTTATGTCGGCAAGACTAAAGGCCAAACTTTCTGGCCAAAAGAAGATGTTGAAAAATACGGATTTCAGATAATTGCTTTCAAATAGACGGCACCCTTCTACGTCATACTGTACCTCAGCTTCGCTCCTCGCCTCGCTGCGGTGCTCGACCATATTTTTATTTAAATAGTTTTTTGGTTGTCTTGAATTTAAATTTTCTCCGAAAATTTACTTAATAAAAAATGCATAACACTAGTTATCTATAATTCATTCAGGCATCTCAAACCAATAGCCTAGCATACAAAATAATTTAAACATCGAAAACATTCAAATAATATGGTTCAAGGTTTAGAAGATTATAGCAAGTACATGTGTGGTAGGGAAACCCAAATACCACTAAGAATAACTCCTGAATTTATCGAAGCTGCAATTTATCATATTGAACATATAGATAAAAATTGCGGTTACCAGGCCAGAGCAAAATTTAACGCAGCTCAAAGATGGATAAAGGCAATCAAGAATAACGAATTTGTATGGTTGGGTATATCGGGAGCTGCAACACCAGTGGGAATTGGAGGTTTAATTGCGGATATGATATCAGAAGGGCTAATAGATGCCATAGTTTCTACCGGAGCTAATATTTATCATGATGAACATTTTGCATATGGTCTTCCCGTAAGACATGGTTCAGATAAAGTTGATGATAATGATTTAAGGAAAGATGAAACAACAAGAATTTATACACAATTCATACACAATAAGTATACATTGAAAGCACAAGATATGATAAATCAAAGGTTAGGAAAGAAAATTTTCAAACGTTTGAAACAACCGTTTTCGACTGCTGAGCTCTTACATGAATTAGGAAAAGAAATATTAAATGATGATTCTGCAATTGATAAAAAAGGTTCTTTTTTAGCTAGAGCAGCAGAATATAATGTGCCGATATTTCTTGATTCAAGCTCAAATCATTCTTTAGCAATGGATTTCTCCACATTGTTTTTAGAGGATTATCATGTAGATCCAAGTCCTTCTAAAGATATAATACAGGCCTCTGCTTTGAGTATGTATACACAACCGCAAGTAAATATTTTTCTTGGTGAAGGTGGCCCTAGAAACTTTGTACAAACAACAGCACCAACAGCATGTGAAATATTTAATATCCCATTTGAAGGTTCAGCCGGTTGTATAAGATTCACAACAGCTGATGTAAGAACTGGAGGACTTTCAGGTTCAACTGAAAGCGAAGCTGTTTCTTGGGGAAAATATATCGATACAAAAGAAGAAAGAGAAATCGAAATATGGGGGGAATATACTCTAACTGCTCCTGACGTCTTTGGTTATGTAGCCGGGAAATCTTCTAGAACGCCTAGAGAATTAATGAATAGAATTAAGTATATCGAAGAAGAATTTCTTAATAGAATAAAGGAACATGAAAAAGATAGGACTAATTCCCAAAAGGCTATTGAAGAAAAATTAAAAGAAATAATAAGACAGGAAAAAACAGCACGGGAAAGAGCAGGATATAATTTTGATGCCTTATGAAACTCTACAATACTCGCTTTATTCATTCCTAATTCCACTACACTTTCGATGCTAAAGACAGACAACAATGATTAACTCAATTATGCTCGGACAAGAAATCTTTATCTTTTTTCAGGTAGCTTATCTATCCTATGTCTGTCATGAATGTGATCTTCTAACGATTTAACATATTTGTGGCAGAAAGGACAAAGACCTTCTGTTGTTGATTTGGTATATCCCTTTTTTTGCATCGTTCAATAAACAGAATCTTTACATATTTAAATCTTTTCTTGATCGGTTCTGTTAAGTTAATTAATGTTTTATAAATAAAGTCTCTTTTCAAAAGATAGTAAAATGAAGTTCTTTTCAAGAAATAAGATCATATCAACCTAAAATAATTCTAAAAATTAATCAGGATTACTTAGATTAACACTTCCTCTTGATCTTTATGTTGCACTGATTTACCATCAATACTATACTCAATCCCATACGAATCAATTCTGCTAAAATATCTTATATTCAATTGCTTTGTAACGAAAGTTATATATACTAAACCACATTATCTAAAATTATGCTTAAAAAAAAATCAAAAGAGGGTACCTATAATTACAAAGGATGGTTAAATTCAGATAGTTTTCTTAAAAGAGCTTTTGCATGTTTAGGTTATCAATCAGTAGCGGCATTAATTATTTATGGTATAATCTTAGGGGTAATTCTTGTTTTTGTATTGTTTTTTGGTTTAATAGGTTTATTCTCCAGAATATAATTTAATTACCATAAAACAACTCAAAATTCTTGCTTTTAATATCGTTGCACTAAGATTTTATATTTGATTAAATAGACAAAATAATTTATCCTCCTATAGAATAATTTTGTGGAATCCAACAAACTTTAAATAGAGAATTACATTTTCAAATATCATGAGAAAAAATATTCTAATCAGTGATATGCCAAAAAGCGGCAAATCAACATTTTTAAAGAAATTAATTTCAAATTTTGAAAATAAAGTTGGCTTTGTTACTAACGAAATTCGTGAAGATGATGAAAAAATAGGATTTGAAATTGAAAAATAGACATTTCTTTCTTAGTCTTTACAATTCTTAAATCTATAACTTAATATTTTGTATATCAATTTCGCCGCCATAAAATCAGGGCTTCTGTTGTTTTCATTCGGGCAAAGTTCAGTTACATCAAAACCAACTATGTTTCTCTTTTCAATGACTTTCTTTAATAATTTAAGAACGGTATACCATAATAAACCACCAGGTTCTGGAGTTCCAGTAGAAGGCATTATAGAAGGATCAAACACATCAAGATCAAGAGTCAGATAAACATTTCTCGAAAGTTTTGTCACAACATTATCAATCCAATCATCATCACCTTGAAGATCTTCAGCAAAAAATATTTTGTCATTATCAATATATTTTTTCTCAGAAACATCCATGCTTCTTATTCCAACCTGGACAATTGGACATATTTCTCTTATTCTTGCTATAACACATGCATGATTATTTTTTGATCCATTATATTCCTGTCTTAGATCAGCATGTGCATCTAGTTGCAGCACATTAAGGTCTTTATATTTTTCAGCAAATGACTTTACAGCGCCAATACTGACAGAATGCTCACCACCTATAACAACAATGAATTTATTTTTTTTTAAATTTACAGTAACTTTGGAATAAACTGATTCAATCATATCCTCAGGAGAAGAACTTTCTTTGATGGGATCTTCAGTAAAAATTCCATTCTTATAAACTTCAGAATCTGTTTCTATGTCATAAAGTTCAAGGTTAGCAGAAGCATCCATTAGCGCATCAGGTCCTTTGTCAGATCCTTTAATCCATGTGCTAGTACCGTCATATGGAACAGGGATTATAACAATTTTTGATCTCTCTTTATTGCTATACTCGGGCAATAATTCCAAATAACTAACTTTTCTTTTGATTATTGTTGTTTTATCCATTTTTAAAAAAACATTGGTATAGAATCATATTCTACTTAATAGAAAATAAAATTAAATTTAAAAAACTATCTGAAAAGGCATATTGCATAATCTTCAAGAAGAAATATTTTTGGGCAAAGATCTCTTTGAAAAGTTTTAAAAATACAAAACAAATGAAAAATGTATGAAAATACTGGCATTCTCAGATCTGCATTCAAGCAAAAGCAGATTAAAAGATTTGTTAAAAAAAATCATCAGTAGTAATCCCGATATATTAATAAGTGCAGGAGATACATCAAATTTTGGTTCTAATTTAAAAGAAATAATTTCAGAGATAAAGAAAACAAAAAAAATCCTCCTGATAATTCCAGGCAATCACGAGACATGCGAAGAAATTCGAAAAATTTCCGATGGAATTACAGTAATAGATCTACACAAAAGAATTTACAAAATCGAAGATGTTATATTCATAGGTTATGGTACAGGAGGTTTCTCAAAAAAAGAACCCGAATTTGAGGAAATATCAAAAAGATTCGGAAGAGCAATAGAAAACACCTCAAAAATTATCCTCATCACTCATGGTCCACCTTATGGGACAAAAACTGATCTAATTCACGATTTAGGGCATATGGGCTGTATCTCATATACAAATTTCATAAAAAAACATAAACCTATGCTGCATATATGTGGACATTTGCATGAAACATGGCATATCGAAGACATCTTGGGTAATACAAGAATAATAAATCCTGGGCCTGATGGCAAGATACTGAAAATCTAATCTTCAATCCGTATAGTTCTGTTCTTGCTGTCATTCTGCATCAGCAGACAAACCCTGCTTTCTTCAACCTCATCTACAATTTTCCATCTTAGAATATTTGCGATTCTTAAACTAAATTCTTTAATCTCGATAAAGTTAGGTATATTATCCTTATTAAGTTTGTTTCTGGATTCACCTATCCAAGAGTAACCTTTTATTTCTAAGAACATCGGATTTGCTTTTTTTATTAATTCAGCATAGTCCTCTTCATTACACATGTTCAGGTTTCTCACTGCTGTAATTCTAAGGACAGTTCGTGTTTTATTCCTTATTGTACAGATAATTTCTAATGTCCTGAGAAATCTTTCCCAATAGTCTGTAGTTATAGGATGGTCAATGTTAAGGTATATCTCTCTCGTAGGTGCATCTAAAGAGACATAAATCTGTGTTGGTAGATTGTTGTCTTTTATTAGTTTTTCAATGGCTTCTGGAAATTGTCCATTGGTGACAAGGAAACTTGTAATCTTTCTTTCATGCAACATTCTTATTAATAGTCCCAGTTTAGGATATAAAGTAGGTTCACCGATAGCACTTATAGCAAAATGTTTTATTTTTTTTGATTCTGCATATTTGTTAGCATCAACATTAGGATTACCACCATATCCATTTAATAACCTGATTTGTTCATCAATTGTATTGTTTATTATTGAATAAGGATCATCAATCCCATTATTCATTTTAATGCTGTCTGAAGTTGCTATATCTCTCCAGCAGAAATCACAAGTATTACTGCAAAAAGTTTGAGGACTCATCTGCGCACATTTATGGCTTTGTATTCCATAGAATTTATTCTTATAGCATGAATGTTTACCATTTATAGAATTTTTTGTATAATGACAAATTTTAACAACACTATGTCGACCAACAAATCTATAGCCTTGTCTCTCCATTATCCTTTTAGCTAAAGAAACTTCCATAAAATAAAATAATAAAATAAAAGCTTAAATAAGTTTTGATTAAAATAAATTAGAAAAAAAGAAAAGTAGTTTTAAAAAAACTACTTTATTATCTTCTTCTTGATCTCGATTTTGATCTTGTCGAAGATCTAGTCTTTGATCTAGACGAAGTTTTTCTAGTTGTTCTTCTTCTTGCAGCCATTTTCTTTCACCTCTTTCTCCCATAAGTTTTTGTATAATATAGAGAATATATGTTTATTACATGTAAATTGTTAAAATCCATAAAGATGTTAAATAAATTAATGATTTAAATAGTTTTCTATTTTTTGACAAACATTGTTTCATAATTTCCAAAAATAGTTTTTCTAATTTCTTCTTCTGGAATTTTTTTAAGTTCAGAAATTTTTTTAACAATATCTTTAACAGCAACAGGTCCGATATCTTTGGTGTTTCCAAGATATGGTGTATCAGTTTCTGTCAGTAGATTTTTTATATCAGAGAGTATAACTGTTTTCTTAAACTGATCGCTGTATTCGACAATTGAAGGTATTGATAACATCCAGCCATTGTCCAAGATTTTTTGGATTAGTTTTAGATTACCTGTAAAAGAATGCATTACAACTTTTTTGGCATCATGCTCCTCTAAAATTTTTATAGTCTGGATTTCTGCAAGTCTAGAATGAACAATAATCGGAAGATTAAGACTGAGACTTAATTCTATTAAAGATTCAAAAACACCAATCTGTTCATTTATATATGTGGAAAATTTTTTATCCAATCCAATTTCTCCGATTGCAATGATATTATTTTTATTTTTCCTGATGAACTCAAGTTCCCGGTCAATGTTAACACTATCTACTTCATTAGGATGAATTCCTAAAGCCGCCTTAAGATTTGAAAATTTTTTTGCCATCTCAAGAGTTATTCTGTTGCTTTCACTGTTTAATCCGTTGTTTATGACAAGTATATTTTTGTTTTTATTCAAAAAGTTCTCATAATCAGCAAATTCATTTAAATGCGCATGAACATCCACATATTTTTCCATTTTAAACAAACAATCCTATAAATTTGATTATATACGTAGCCAATCTAGGCCAAAAATTTATCAACAGTAAAAATATACAGATAACATTCACAATCTTGAATATTGTCTTACTTTTTGTTTCATTATTATTAAAAAAATGTAAAAGCATGACATAAAATATTCGCCCGCCATCTAGAATAGCAAGAGGAAAGAGATTAAACAAGCCAACAAACAAATTTATTATAAAAATCCAAAACACAGTTAATCTAAGCCATAAGAATGTTGAAGCCCACCATATATCATCTCTGGTGCTGGTTTTTATACTGCTCAAGAAAACACCAACATAGCCTCTGGATGAATCTTCAGGATGGATAGATGCAATAACATTGTAAGAACTTGTATTTGTTTTGATGTCAATTTTATCACCAGGTTTGACATTTTTCATAATATTAACAAAGTCATTTACTTCTTTGACAGGGACATTATTGATTTCTATTATCTCTTCATTAATACTAATCCCACTCTTATATAAGGGATAATCCTCCTGTAGTCCAATCACTTTAACGCCCTCTGCTTTGATTAAAGAGGCTGAAACAGGATTTAGCAGAAAGAAAAACAGAAGCCCGAACAAAAGAGCAACAAGCATATTTGAAAAAGAGCCTGCAGCAAAAACACTTAACTGTTGTTTTTTATTTTTCTTTGCCAAAATTTTCTCATCAGGTTCAACAAAAGCAGCAGGTAATATCGGCAATAGTATAGAAAAAACAGCAAACCCAGAAGATTTTATTTTTATACCATATCTTTTTGCAACAACACCATGAGAAAATTCATGAACAACAGCAAGAATAAATATCGAGATTATCCAGTGCCAGAATGATAATCTTGGCAATCCTGGAATTTGTCTTCCGGGAAGTAATATATCAACTCCCGCACTAGGATTGGTAGTTGTAAAAATTAATATAGCGCTTTTGATAAGCCCATAGAAAACAACAATCATACCGAGAAAGCCCACAACAATTCCAAGATAACCTAAAAAAGAGATTAGCCTCGGATATTTTTCTGAAATTCTTTTCATGGCATTAATCCCTAATTTTGTCCTGTACAGTACAAGATAGAAAAGAGGGAACAGAATTTTCTCTATCTTCAACCTCTTCCTGTTAAATACCATGACTACAAGAAGAACAACAGCAAATATGATAAAGAAAATTAAATCTATATTAATCATTTTTTTCTTACAGCTCTAAATGCCTTTCTCCCACAAGATCTGCATTTAACCTTTCCTGACAAAATTTTTACAGGCATAGACCTGTTTCTAGTCTTGCATTTCTTGCATACAAACACATTCCTCATAATCCTATTCATTGCTTCTGGAAATTTAGCCATATTTTGTAAAATATTTCATATTAATTTTATTTTAATTGTTTTAGTAATTTATCATTTAGTATGTTCCAATATATAACCTGCACACCTTCTGTTATTTTTCCACTTAAGTCTTCTGGAATTTTTAAATCAAATGTTTCATAGCTTTCCAAGTCCATGACATTGGCAATATCATCATGAATGGACAATACCTGTGCATTTTTTTTCTCTATTATCGGCACTTCAACCTTATCATGCGCAGGCATAATAAAAACTCTCTTTTGATTATCAATCATACCCATAGCTTCAATCCTACATTTAGTGCTACCATGCTTTCCAGGTTTAGAGATATCTATACTCTTAACAGTACAAGCATAATTATCAACAATCACATAACCTCCAATCTTTAAAGATCCTGCTTCAACAACTTTCTTGTCCATTTTGATATTTTGTTATTATATGAATTTATAAAAGTTATGTTTATTTCAGAGTCATATAATTATTCTCTGAAATCTTCTGATTATACACAAAAAAAGTATAAATCAAATGTATTTGCAGACTGAAAAAGTATCATGCCTTAGCATTTAACTCTAGGAAATTCAAAATTTTCTCAAAACCTTTGCTAAAGATCTTCTTTTGTTTTTTTTACCAATAAATCTCTTGTGAATAAATTTCTTGGATTTATTCTTTTTTTTAATCACTTTTTTGCCTTTTATCTTTGGTTTTGTTTTAATCTCAGGCTCTTCTTTCTTTTTGTCATATTTTATTTCAGCAATTTGTTCTTCTTCTATTTTAGGTTCTAAATTAATAGATGAATCTCTGGCATAATCTTCAATGTCTTTTCCAATATCGGTAAAATTCTTAATAGATTTTTCAATTTCTTTCATCTCATTTTGAAGTTCATTATTGGAATCTTTTATTTTTCTATCAAAATCTTTTAAAAGAATTTCCAGGTATTTTATTCTCAGATTCAAATCAAATACTTGTTTAGAAATTGTAGCAATCGCAACCCATAGTTGTGCATTTCCCTTGTCAGGTGCTTGCTCATAAGCTTCTTTATATTTAGTACTTTCATTTATTTGTGCCTCTAGATGGTCACTTATATCCTTGCCTACTTCATCTCTCCAATTGTTCATTTTATATAGATTGACAGATAAGGCTTATATAATTTTCTATCCTCAAGTGAATACATAAACAAATACAAAAGCTTAAAAAAATTCTGATGCATCATGATTATAATGAAAACAAAGAAAGGAGATTTTATAGAAATTGACTATATTGGAAAGATAAAGGAAGAAAATGCAATATTCGACCTGACATCTGAAAAGATCGCAAGAGAGAACAACATTTACCGGGAAAATCATGTGTATAATCCTGTAACAATCTGCTTAGGAAAAAATGACGTAATTAAGGGTTTAGACTCATTTCTGGTAGAAAAGGAAATAAATACAGAATATGAAATAATAATAGAGCCTGAAAATGCATTTGGCAAAAAACATCAGGACCTTATAAAACTTGTACCAACAACAGTGTTCACAAAACAAAATATACAGCCATTCCCTGGTTTGCAAGTGAATCTAAATGGCTTAACAGCAACAATAAGAACAATTTCTGGTGGAAGAACATTAGTAGATTTCAATCATCCATTAGCAGGGAAAACCCTATTATATAAAATAAAAATCAACAAGATAATCTCTAGTACTGAAGAAAAAGTAGAGTCAATATTAAAACAAGCGACAAATGATTTTTCCATGGAACTTAAAGAAAAAGATCTGACAATTAGTACAACTCTGGACAAGAAAATAGGGAAAAAACTGGAAAAAGAGATAAAAGACAGAATACCTGAAATTTCCAATATAACATTCAAAGAAACTAAAAAAAATAGCATTAAAAATTAAAATAATCACTCTAGAATAAATAAATTTAAATATAAGCATAAGAATTTTTAGTTATAAGTTAAAAAGGTGAATAATGGATACTATAATAAAAAAAAATCAAGAATATAGCCAGGCTGCATTAAAGACAGAACTTAAAAAGCGGCTTCCAATTGATGAAGAGCTTGAACAAATTCTTGCACAGCAAAAAGCAAAGATAAAGGTTATTGGTACAGGTGGTGCTGGCAATAACACTATCAATAGAATGTCAGAAATTGGTATAACAGGAACAGAAACAATAGCTATTAATACAGACGCTCAAGATTTGCTATATACAAATGCTACAACAAAAATCCTGATAGGAAAGTCAGTGACACATGGTTTAGGCGCAGGAGCCATCCCTAAAGTTGGGGAAGACGCTGCGAAAGAGTCAGAGCACGAGATAAAACAAGCCTTGCAAGGGGCTGACATGGTCTTCATTACATGCGGCCTAGGTGGCGGAACAGGAACAGGATCAGCACCTGTAGTTGCAGATATAGCAAAGAAAATAGGGGCATTAACAGTCGGGATAGTAACAATACCATTCTCTATGGAAGGTCAGAGAAGATATGAAAATGCCATCGAAGGTCTAGAAAAGCTGGAAAATATAGTAGACACATTAATAGTAATACCAAATGATAAATTATTGGAATTAGCCCCTGATTTGCCATTACATACAGCATTTAAGGTTGCAGATGAGATATTGACAAATGCTGTAAAAGGGATAGCTGAATTAGTGACAAAAGCAGGCCTTGTTAACTTAGATTTTGCTGATATTAAAACAGTAATGGGAAATGGTGGAATTGCCATGATTGGAGTAGGGGAAAGTGATACTGAAAATAGGGCATCTGAAGCAGTTGAAAAAGCCATAACAAATCCGTTAATTGACGTCGATATTCGTGGAGCAAATGGGGCTTTAATAAACATTTCAGGCGGCCCCGACATGACTCTGGAAGAAGCTCGTAAGGTAGTAGAGACAATATCAGAAAAACTGGCAGAAGATGCAAGAATAATATGGGGTGCTCAAATCTCTGAAGACCTGGAAAATACAATAAGAGCCATGCTAATAGTTACAGGAGTTTCAAGTCCTCAAATTTTCGGCCAAAGGAAAACAACAAAAAAAGAAGGAAGAAGAGAGATTGAGTCTGAATTAGGAATCGAATTCGTTGATTAAATTTATAGGAAAATATACTTTATAATTTTTTGATGATTATAAAAACAACTCTTAAATACACAGTTATATACAAATAAAAGCAAAAGTCTTATAAAAGATAGTCCATAATTGATACAAAAGGCAAAAATGAAACAAAAACAAGTAAGGCAGTTAATAACAAAGAATATGACTATAGGGGAAGTTATATCTAAACATCCCTTAGTAATAGAACCATTACAAGCAGCAGGAGTTCATTGTGTTGGTTGTGGTGTTTCTTATGTGGAAACATTAGAAGAAGGTTTTAAAAGTCATGGTATGTCAGACCAGGAGATTAATTCTTTAATAGAACAATTAAATGAATCAATAAAAGAAGAGCCAGCTATAACCAATGATAAAATTAATCTAACAGCAAAAGCAGCTAATAAGATTAAAGAATTATTAAATAAAAGCAATAAAAAAGACCATGGTTTAAGAATTAAAGTAGAGCCGGGTGGATGTGCCGGTTATAGTTATAAATTTACATTCGATAAAGAATCAACAGATGATAATATAATAGACGCTCATGAAGTAAGAATAATCATAGATAATAACAGCCTAGATTTCATAAGGGGATCAAAAATAGACTTTGTTGATTCATTGCAAGGCTCAGGCTTTAAAATAATAAACCCAAATGCCAAATCATCTTGTGGTTGTGGACAATCATTCCATTAAGATTAACAAAATGGAAAATCGAGAATGTATAAAAGGTTTAGTATTAAATATAATATTTCCGGGTATAGGAACAATATTCTTAAAAAACAAAAAGTATGGTGGAATACAATTAGGTCTCTTTATTTCACCCATAGCGATTTCAGTAATATTTGGAGCAGTATTAAATGATATTGTAACAAAATCAGCATTTCTTCCTTTAATATTTTTCACAATAATGTTTAGCGTCTGGATATGGGCATTGTCATCTTCGATAAGATCTATATTATCAGAAAAACAAAAAGCTGAAATCTCAGAAGAAACAGAGAAATCGAAACTCTAAAGAAAAACATTGTATCTAAGAATGTATAGTACAATAACACAAATTCGGAAAAAAAAGATCTGCTAAAGAGATATATATAGATATATATCTCTTTATATAGCAAATTCTAAATTAGTTTGTAATCTTTAGTAAAATAGATTCTGTAGATTTTACATTATAATAAAAATAATTCTTATCAAGAAAGTTTATAACAAGAAGATTCTTTTAAAAACACAGCTAATTATCAATAGAAGGAATGATAAATAAGAAACATTTATCAAAGTTTTAACCTTTAGAGGTAATAAATGGAAAGCCATCACAAAAAATCAGGTTCAAACATGAAAGACGTAATTCTTGGAGGCCAAGATGGCCTAGTCAATGTTCTCGGTGTAATCCTGGCTGTGGCTGTTGCAACATACGACACAAAAATTGTCATAATTGCAGGTTTAGCAGCAGCTTTCGCAGAATCAATATCAATGGCAGCAGTAGCTTATACTTCAACAAAAGCAGCACTTAGTTACTGCCTATCACAGATAAAAAATGAAGAACAGGAAATAAAGAATAATCCTACTGTAACAAAAAAAGAAATTTACGATGTTTATTATAAAAAAGGATTTAAAGGACCTTTATTAAATCAAGTTATTAAGAAAATAACAAGTAACAAACAAGTATGGTTAAATACCTTAATGTCAGAGCAACATTGCCTGAAAGAAGAAAGTTATAAAAATCCATTACAAATCGCATTTGTTGTAGGCATAAGCGCAATGGTCGGCAGCTTAATACCATTAATGTCTTTCTTTTTTTTTGATGTTAAAACTAGCATAATAATATCCATAATATTTTCTGCTTTGGCTTTGTTTGTGACAGGAGCAATAAAAGCAAAACTGACAGTTGGCAATTGGCTCAGATCAGGATTTGAAATCCTTGGCATAGGAATGACAGCAGCCTTAGTTGGTTATTTAATAGGTATCTTATTTGGGAATGTAAACTTTTAAAACATGAAAGATAAAAAAATTGTCTCAATATCAAGGTTTTAACAGATAAATCAAAAAGCAGGAACATTAGCTAGCACTTAAACAAAATCCTTAACATAAAGGTTTATAAATCATTTTGTTCTGGAAATATCATAAAAAATGCTAGAAAAGCTTAAATTATGGTTTATAGAAGCAAGAAGGGTATTGGCAATAACAAAAAAACCCAATAGACAAGAATTCATGACAATTGTAAAAGTAACAAGCATAGGGACATTAATAATAGGACTGATAGGATTTATAATATCAATATCATATGCCTTGATTACATTAAGATAAAATGGCGATCTATACAGTAAGAACAACAGCCAACAGAGAAGATCAAGTGCTAGACTTTGTTAGTTCAAATGCCAAAAAAAGAAATCTTTCTGTTTATTCAATAATACACCCTCATGGTATGAGGGGATATATCTTTATTGAAGCTGAAACAAAAGAAGATGCAGAACAGTCATTTCAAGGCGTTCCATATGCCCGTGGCTTATTAAAAAGGACAGTGAGCATAAAAGAGATTGAAAGCATGTTAGAGCAGGCAAAAACAACAACAAATATACAGAAAAATGATATTGTTGAGATAATTTCAGGCCCGTTTAAGAATGAAAAAGCCAAGGTTACACGAATAGACAAACAGAAAGACGAAGTAATAATAGAATTATTGGAAGCAGCAGTCCCTATCCCAATAACCCTAAAACTTGATGCCATAAAAGTAATACGAAGAGAAGGCCAAGAAGAACCAGAGGAAAAGCCAGAATAAAATGCCAAAAGAAAAACTAGAGCTATTAATCGAAGGCGGTCAGGCAAAACCAGATGCTTCAATAGCACAAAAACTTGGTCCTATGAAAATACCGATAAATGATGTAATGATTAAGATAAATGAAAAAACAGCATCATTGAAAGGGATGAAAGTTCCTGTCAAGATCTTAATTGATCCTGAAACAAAAGAATATGAAATAACAATAGGTACTCCACCTGTAACAGAATTGATAAAAAAAGAAGTTGGTATAGAAAAAGGTTCTGGCGAGCCGAACAAAAATAAAATATATAATATGTCGATAGAGCAGATAATTAAAATTGCAAAGATGAAAAAAGATTCTATGCTGGTTAACACATTAAAATCAGCTGTTAAAAACATTGTAGGCTCTGCAGGGTCAATGGGAATATTAGTAGAAGGGAAAAACCCACATGAAGCAGTCGAGCTAGTAAATGAAGGGCACTTTGACCAAGAAATTAATGAAGAAAATGTTGAAACAAGCAATGAAAAAAGGAAAAAGCTAGATGAGAATCTGATAATATTGCAGAAAGAATTGCAGAAAGAACTGGAAAAAGAAAAAGCCCTTGAAGAACAATTAAAGGCAAAGGTAGAAGAGAAGAAAGTAGAAGAGGTCTCCTCTGTCAAAGAAGAAGCAAAACCAGGAGAAGAGAAGAAAGATGCTGCTTCTGCTGAAAAAGGAGCAAAGCCTGAAGCAATTCCTAAAACAGATAAGAAAGAGGAAAAGAAGGGAAAGAAATAATGTCTTAATTACCCAGCCAATTAACGTTATATATAAATAAGTTTATAAAAGAGATAAGACGGTAGAATAAACAACTAGCTCATAGGGTGGGTTTATGGATAATAAATCTAAAACACTTAACTGTGAGCCAGCTTGGGCTATTAATAATAGGAGCAATTAAGCTTTCAGGTTTGGGACATATTGCAAGAAACCTGAATACCCCGGTTCAAATCCGGGCAGTCCCATATTTAGAAACCTTTAAAAAACTAAAACATTTAAGATAAAAAAATGGCAACATCAAAATCAGCATCTTCAGGTAGGTTTGGTGTAAGATATGGGAGAAAGATAAGAGAAAAAGTTTCTGAAATAGAAAAAAAATCTCGTTCATTATATAAATGCCCTTATTGTAACAAGATAAAAGTCAAAAGGGTATTCGCTGGTGTCTGGCATTGCAAGTCATGCAGTAACAAATTTACAGGAAAGGCCTACACACCTTATTGATAAAAACAAAATGACAACACTCAAATGCTTAAGCTGCGGTAAGATAATTAAACAGGATTATCTAAAGAAAAAAGTAAGATGCCCTTATTGTGGTTATAAAATTCTATATAAGCCAAGAACAATAAACACAAAAGTGCCTGCGATATAAAAGAAAATGTCAAAATCATCAGATGAGAAAATTCAGCAGTTACAATTAATAGAGCAAAATTTTCAAACATTGCTCTTGCAAAAGCAAAAGTTTCAGACCCAACTGCTAGAAATAGATAATGCCATGGAAGAACTAGATAAAACTAACAAAGAAGTCTTTAAGATAATAGGAACAATAATGGTTGAACACGAAAAAAAGACACTTATGGATGATTTAGCATCTCAGAAAGAGATACTAGAGCTAAGAATAAAAAATATCGAAAAGCAGGAAAAACTAGTGAAGGAAAAGGAATCTAAACTGCAATCAGAGATTATGAATGAGATAAAAAAATAAGCATTGTAAGATGATAGATGAAATAAAAAGCATTATCCTGACATTAGAAAACATAAAAGAAGACGAATCTGTTCCGAGAAATGTAAGGTCAAGAATAAACAAGACGCTTATCTCCTTAAATGAAGAGCACGAGCTTCAGTTTAAAGTGGACAAAGTCATAGAAGACCTGGATGAGGTCTCGAATGATGCAAACCTGCCGGTATACACAAGAATCGAGATTATGAATATAATAGGCATATTAGGCAGGATACAATAGAAGCAGTGATACCAAGTTATAACTATAAAATAAAAAATACACTATTTCTGATAGAAATGTTTATATACTTAATACTACGTAATTTAGAAAATGAAAGAAACACTTAAGAAAATATTTAGTGGATTTAAAAAAGATGATTATTTCTCAGATGAAAACACAGACGACTATGTCGAAATAGACGCTGAAGCAAACAGAGATCCAAAAGCAAAAGTCTTAGTAAGGCCATTTGTTATAACTGATTTTGCTGATATTAAGCCTGCGCTAGATTCTTTGAGAGAAGGATATACTATAGCCTTGTTAAATATAAGACCATTAAAAGAAAAAGACATAATCGAGCTGAAAAGAGCAGTAAATAAATTAAAGAAGACATGTGATGCAATTGAAGGAGATATAGCTGGATTTGGTGAAGACTGGATTGTTGTAACTCCAAATTTTGCCCAGGTATATAGAAGCCAGCAGATTTCAGAGGTCCAACAGTAATCATAAGTTTGTTTATTCTTCTTTATATTCAGTTACATCTTTAAGATTTGCCCAGTAAAAACTTTTTTTTCTTAACATGCAGTTTAAGCACATCCCACAGTGCACTAAAGTCCTATTTTTAGAATTCTCACCAATATAACAACTATAAGTATACTCAAAAGGAACACCAATCTCAGCCCCAATCTTTATAACATCTGCCTTATCCGAATTCAGCAGAGGAGCAATAATCCTATATTTACCATTAAAAGTGGAATGCTCAGAAAGCTCATTTATCTTATCAATAAATTCATTTGTTGTGTCATTCATAAAAGATCTGCCTTCATTTATGAGGCCAATAAATATATCATATAATCTTTTGTTTCTTAAAAATTCAGATTCAGCAAAGGCCATGGAATTAATCAGAAAAATGGAATTTCTGCAGGGAACCCACCAATCAATGAGGTTTTTATCCTCTTTTTCAAGATCTTCTTCTTTTGTTTTAGGAAATGCTCCCTTAACATTAATAGATGAAGTGCTTATTTCTCCAAGCCATTTTAGTTCAATCTTTTTAAGCTCGGCGCCTAAATCTTTTGATAATCTTTCACAGCAAAATTCCTCTTCTTTTACTGCCTTTTGCCCATAATCAAAGAATATAATCTTAATATTTTCATATCCCAGTTTCTTTCTGGTAAAATAAGCCAGAACAGTGCTGTCTAAACCGCCGCTAGTCAGAATAATTGCATTCTTCATATATCAGTATACATAAAAAAGCTTATAAAAATATAGAACTAGACATCAGCATGGTATTGGCAAAAGATCTTAAGAAAGGTAGTAAGATAATCCTGGAAAATGTCATTTTTACAGTGGAAAGTATAGAGACATCAAAAATAGCAAAGCACGGCAAATCCAAATGCAGAATTGAGGCACTTGATATCAATAATAAAAAAAAGATATTTATTGTTTTGTCAGACGAAAATATTAAAATGGAAGATTAAAGAAGATGATTACCATAATAATAACGTCTTACGGCGAATTAAAAGCAACAGAAAGAGCAGTTAACTCATTTCTTAACCAGAACATCTCTGATGATTTCAGGATAATAATCTCTGACCCATTTACAGAGACAAAATGGATGATAGAAGAAAAGTTTCCAGATACCAAAAAAATTGAATATTTTGAAGATGAAGGCAAGGGAAAAAGTTCAGCCTTAAATGCCATATTGAAAAAGATATATACAGAAAATACAGAGGATATTATAATATCAACAGACGGAGATGTTTACGTCAGTTATATTGCTGTAAAAGAAATATTAAATGTATTTAAGGACAAAAAAATAGGCATCTTGTGCGGGCATCCTGTATCCTTGAATGAAAAAAACAACATGTTTGGTTACTGGTCGCATCTATCTTTTGATGAGATGAACAGGACAAGAAAGCACTTGTTCTCTCGAAAAGAATTTTTTGAAGTATCTGGCTATTTGATGGCATTCAGGAATGGTGTGATTAAGGACTTTCCCGTTGAAGCATCTGAAGATTCAATATTGCCTTTTCTCTTCTGGCAGAAAAAATATTTGATAGGGTATGCAGAAAAAGCAGAGGTATATGTATTAAATCCAAAGAACATAAAAGATTGGATAACACAAAAAAAAAGAAACATAAAAGGGCATATCGCATTAAAAAAATTAGTTGATTTCAGTGTTGCTCCGAAAAGGAGAAACACTTTTTTTCAGGAAGCACTTCGTGGTGTTAAGATTTCATTGGCATACAATAAGAGCATAAAAGAGTTATACTGGAATATGTTGCTTTTTCCTGCACGGGCTTATCTGCATCTTGTAGGATTCTATGAATCTAGAATAAAAAAGGAAGAATACAAAGACGGTTGGAGAGAAAGGGAGACTCCGACAACAAGGCCATTAGATTAGATATCAGATTAAATTTTCCTTTTTTAGCTCATTCTTCAACTCTTTCAGGTTTTCAACAATTATCACAGAATTGAAGCACATGACACACATTCTGAATTCTTTGTTTAAGCTTTTTTTATCTTCAGCTATAGCAAAAACCTTCTTATTCTTAGCATAAGCATATCCAAGTTCCCATGCAGTTCCAGAGCCAATCCCCTTCCAGTCCAGGATCGCAATCATAAAATCACATGCATCAATCTCATCTTTATTCCTTGTGAAAATTGGTAATGGATCGGATTTTCCGTCATAAATGCCAGAATCTCTATGAGGCAGATATGTATCAAACTCGAGGTTTTTGCAAAAATTATCAATCTTTTCTAACCTCATCCTGTTTTCTTTTTCCCATAACAAACCTGCAATATAAACTTTAACCATGAAAACTTAATGTATGGTAATTTTTAAAAAAGTTTAGTTCCTAGCTATTTAGATGAAATGGAACCGTGATTGCAAGTCATTCCCAGGAATCTATCCTTGCCATATTATGACATCTGAGAATTATGAAAGTTGTGAAGAATGCATATTTTACGAAAAGGTATCAAAAAAAATATTAATAATAAAGCTTGGAGCAATAGGTGATGTATTAAGAACAACGCCAATATTGTCAGTTATAAGGAAAAAATATGGAAACAGTGCAAAAATTGTATGGCTGATATCAGAAGAAAGCAAAGATTTGTTAAAGTACAATGAACTAATTGATGAAATCCTGGTATATAACCAAGACACAATACTGAGATTGCAGCAGGAGAAATTTGACATTCTTTATTGTCCGGAGATATCTCCTCCTTCTACATTAGTCTCTAACATAATCGATGCAGAGGAAAAAATAGGTTTTTATTTCAACAAAGACAGCCATCCCTCATATTTCAATGAAGAAGCTAAAGAATATCTGGATACTGTGTTCTCTAACAAAATAAATATGAAAACAAGAAAAACATACCAGGAAATGCTGTTCAAATCACTTAAATTGCAATATGAAAAAGAGAGATATACTTTGTCTTTAAAAGAGAAAGAGGTAGGTTATGCAAAAGAACTGTTAAGGAATTACAATAATAAAAAGATAATAGGCATAAATGTAGGGGCTGGAAAACGCTGGCCTTCAAAATCATGGCATAAATCAAAAATCATTGAATTAATCAGAAAGGTAAAGAAGGAAACTGATTATGAAATATTAATCCTTGGAGGAAAAGAAGAATATGACATAAAAAAAGAAATAATTGAAATCTTGAAAAAAGATAATGTAGAAATATTACAAAATGACAGCAATAACACCTTGAGGGAATATGCATCAGTGATAAGCATGTGTAACATTCTAATAACTAATGATAGTCTTGCGCTGCATCTGGCCATAGCACTAAACAAAAGAACCATAGCCTTATTCTTTTGCACACCACCATGGCAGATTGAAACATACAATATAGTAAAGACAATATCAAGCAAGATGTTGGAAAAATATTTTATGGACAATGGTTATTATGAAGACCTGGTAAATAGCATAACTGCAGAAGAAGTATTCAAAGAGATATGAAAAAAATATGAAGATTAACGTCACTGCCATAATAATGAAAAAGAACAAGTTTCTAATAGTAAAAAGAAAATATTCCGATAAGATTCATGGATCAGAATGGGCTTTCCCAGGTGGAATTGTAAACAAAAACGAGGATATTTTCGCTGCACTAAAACGCGAAATAAAAGAAGAGACTAATATTGATTTAGGGGAAAAAATTGAAAAAGTATCTGAATACGAATATACAAGACCAAACAAAGAAATCACAGTTGGAATCTGTTTTTTATGCATAGCCATGAATAATAATATTATCTTAAATGAAGAATTAACAGATTACGCATGGATAACATCTGACAAACTCAAAAATTACAGCCATGTGCACGGCTTGGAAAATGAAGTGAAAAAAGCTTTCAAATTAAAATAATTTTTGTCTGCAAACATTTTATAAATCTTTTTACACATAATGTAAGACATGGAGCAAATAGAAAAGCAACATTGTCCATTGTGCAACACAAAAAATCTAATAATAGCAGAGACAGATTACGATATTCCTTCATTCGGAAAATGTTTTTTAATGTCAATGTCATGTTCTAATTGCATGTATCACCAGTCAGACATTGAATCAGAAGAGCAGAAAGATCCTATAAAGCTGACATTTGAAATTTCCGGGAAAAATGATCTGAAGATAAGAGTTATAAAATCAGGACAAGCAACAGTAAAAATACCGCAATTAAGAATGTCAGTGACTCCGGGACCAACATCTATTGGCTACATTTCCAATGTCGAAGGTGTCCTAAGGCGATTTAAATCTATCATTGAGCAGGAAAGGGACAACACGGAAGATGATTCAGCAAAGAAAACAGCAAAGAATCTGTTAAAAAAATTCTGGAAGATTGAATTAGGGGAATTACCGGTAAAAATAATAATTGAAGATCCTTCTGGAAATTCCACAATAATCTCAGACAAGACTCTTGTAGAAAAGTTAAAGGTGAAAAAATAAATATCGGATAGAACCAAAAATAGCCGATACCGATACATTTATAAGGTTCCTTTCCTTATAAAAATTATGCTTATAGATAAAGATTTATATGACAGAATTTTAGAAAAGAAAAAAAAGCTAGTTTCAATTAGATCATTAAATAAAGAACAACTAAAGTTAATTAAAGAACAAATTAACATAGAGTATATACATAATTCTACAGCCATAGAGGGAAATACTTTAAGTTTAAATGAAACTAAGTTAATACTGGAAGAAGGTGTAACAATCTCTGGAAAATCTTTAAGAGAACATTTAGATATTATAAATCAAAAAGAGGCCATATATTGGATTGAAGACTTTATTAAAAATAAAACTAAAATCAAAGAAGTAGATATAATAGAATTACATAGACTAACATTAAAAGGAATTTCTAATCATTGGGCTGGAAGATATAAAACTTCTCAAAATAGGATTGTCAGATCGAAACTAAAAACAACTCCTTCTTACAAAGTTCATTCTGAAATGAATAATTTAGCTTATGAAATTGAAAATAATAAAAAATTTAATACAATAGAATTAGCAGCATATGCTCATCATGAATTAGTTAAAATTCATCCTTTTATTGATGGAAATGGTAGAACAGCCAGATTATTAATGAACTTAATTTTAATGCGAAATGGTTATCCACCGATTGTAATCTTAAATAGAGAAAGAAAAAAATATTTTGAGACATTAGAAAAAGCACATTTTGAAAATTTTAAAGATTTTTTTAATTTTATTGCAAGAAATGTAGAAATATCATTAAATTTATATTTAAATTCTTTAGTTCCAACTAAAAAAAACACAGAATTAATATCTTTAAAAGAATTGGCAAAAGAAACAAAATATTCTCAAGAGTATTTAAGTCTAAGAGCAAGGCAGGGTAAATTAGTCGCTACAAAAATTAATGGAATCTGGTATGCAACAAGAAAAGATTTAAAAGATTATATTAAATCAATAAGATAAATATATGGGACAAAACCAAATTTCAATTATACCGATACTTAAACAATTACTTGTTCAAATAAGTATTCAAAAGTAAATCATTAATAACAACTAAATCTTCTCTAAAATTTATTATTGGTTTAGAAAATTGAATTAGGGGAATTACCGGTAAAAATAATAATTGAAGATCCTTCTGGAAATTCTGCAATTATCTCTAATAAAACTTTTGTGGAAAAATTGAAGGTAGCAAAGAAAAAGGATTGAATCCTGTTATGTTCATGAAAGATTTAGCGTAATTCTTTTCTAAAAATCTTTATTTCATGATATATCTTTCCGTATTAAGGATTTATGTTTTCTGATATCTTTGATCAAACAGGTAAAAATTCTTATCTTATCAACCGTCTGCAGAATCCGATTGAAAGTTCTATACTTCTTGCATAAACTCTTGCAAATCTTTTATGTTCTTCTCCATATATAACGGGACCAAAAGCAAAAGATGGTCCTGCAGATTTATAATAAGTAGCCTCATCCCATCCTTGGAGATCTCTTATCCTTATTGATTTATTGTCTATAATCCTGGATACATACCTTTGAATTTTAGGATCAGAGAAGTTTTCAACATAGCAGTTAGTGTCATCAGTAATGTCATATACTCTTTTTCTGATAAGATTTTCCTTTGCTTCATCAAAATCCTTTAATGAAACATTCATCTGTGGAAAAGTCGCATCCAGAGCAACACATAACGGATGGATGTTTTCTTCATTAAGCTGTCTTGCTACCTCCTTAGAACCGTCTCCAAAAGAACCATTTGGCTTCTCCTCTTCATCTACAGTAAAGACATAATAAACTTTTTTACTTGGATTTGATGTTAAAGCCAGAATAATATTTATGTAGCATCCTAAACTGTTGTCCAAAGTTCCTTTGTATATCATGCCTCTCTTAGTTTGATAAGCATAAATAAAATAATTCTCTTTGTTTTGCCCATATTCAGTATCCATATGTGAAGAAAACAGAACTGCATCATTGCCATGGCCTTTCCATGCCCAAACATTTCCCCAAGGGTCAACATTATTCGTGATATTTGATCTGTTCAATATTCCAATAATCAAATCTCTTCTTGGCCCGTTTCTTCTGACAAAGGGGGATAATGTTAGTGCTTTAAGGAGCTCATTATTGATATCAACCTGAATCTCATCAAACTCTTTTCTTAGCCTGATCATTCTGTCAGATTCTTGGTTTAATAATGTTCCTTCTTCTCTTAGATTTTCTTTCAATGCCGCTTGCCTGAATTTTTGTTCTGTATATTTTTTCTGCATTAAAACAAGGTCTTTGAATTTTCCAAAAAATTTTTTCATTTCATCGTCTAATTGTCCTTGATTAGCCTGTGCAACTATTAAAAACCGAAGATCATCATCTGTCAGCTCCTTAAACTGCCTAGTAAATTCAAGGTTATTGCCCAGAAACTGGTTGCTTTGATTCAGTGTACCTTCTTCAAATCTCTGCAACAATGCCAGTTTTTTTGTATAATTCCCTATAAATCTATTATTTATGTCCTCTAATCGATAGTTCTTTTTTTTCCTTAAGAAATTTGGGAAAAAACCATAATTAATCATCCTTAGGAGCAAATGAATTTAATTTATAAACTTTACTCGTATTTGGTGCTGTCAACTTAAGTGAGGTTTATCAAATTTATTTATAAATCCTTTTAAAATAAAATCTCAATAACACAGAATAGTTGACTTTACCCTCGTATTTATTAAGTTATAAACATCATATAATTATAAACTTTCAATAAAATCCAATAAAACCCTCATTTAGTAAATCATCCCATTTTAGTTTTCCAATCACAACTCTAGCTTCCCTGGCTGTTATAATAGGTTTTTCATATCTTTCTCTATCTTCAATAGCAATTCTGGGACAAGCAGTTTCAATAAATGCTTCAATATCGTAAAAATTCATTAGTTTATCAGGAGAAACCTCATTCATTATTAAGATTACAGATTCTTTTCCAATATTCTTTAATTCTTTTTTAAGTAAATTAGCAATGCCTACATTCTTCTGTCCTGGTTTCAAATCAACTATAATACCTATTTTTTTAGCTTCTTTAACCTTCTCGATCATGGCAAACCTTTGTCTTATTACCTTATCTCTTAGCTTATCCATTAACTCAATCTTTTCAGTTCTTTCATCCATTAAATAAACTTTTTTATCTGTAATCATTAACGCAGCACCAAGTGAATGAAATGCATTTCCAAGAACTAAAAAAGCATCAACATTATTCCTTATTAATTTTAATGAATTATATTCACAACCGACAACATGACCATTATAATAAGAAAATCCTCTTTTTTCCGGTATTAACACATTGAATTTATTAGCCTCTAAGAATTTCTTGATATCATTAATCTGATGTATGTATTGAACACTGCTTACCAATCCAATATTTTTTCCTTTTATACTACTAAGGCTTTTTTTTAACATATTTTTAATGTCTAGTTTCGACTCTAATTCAATATACAAGACAGGGAATTCTTTCTTTACGAAAGGCGCATGTCCAAAATGTACCAATAAATCAACATCCAAATCTTTAGCTTCTGTTAATGATAGGTCACAACCACCCCAACAATTATTTCCAGAGACATAAATCTCACAATTGCATTTTTCTTCAATATATTTTGATATTCTAAATGCCTCTCTCTTTACTCCCTCAGGAAATTGCAGAAGTACTTTTCTGGTCTTTTTCCTGTTTATTTCCTCTACAATATAATCTTCTCTAAAATCGTATGTTTCCATTTTTTATAAATGAATTATAAAGTCTTTTAAACCTAACTGAACTTATTTAGAATACTTTAAAAAAGTTTCATAATTTCTTAAAATTTTCATGATATATGAACAAAACAAAGATTTTTATCTCTCATAAGTAAGTATGGGAAAAGGCACATCATCAAATCAGGGAAATTACTCTGTAGCAAGAGATTACCAAAAATCGGAATCTTATCTAAAGCCTGGTCTGGAATCTAAATCGCGAGTATACTCATCTATTCCTGTTCAAAAACAAGATTATCATACTTATGGAAATAAAAGCCCAATATCGAATTTATTATGCTCGCTAAATTCTTTAATTGGGGGAAAAACCATATGAAGCATCAAAACAATCAGTTGAAGAATATTTCTCATTGTTAAAACAAACTCTGCCTTATCATTCGAACAAAAGTAATCCTTACAATATAAACATCTCAAATCTTGAACTTATGGTTGAAAAAGAAAAATTATTCTCAAGTTTGATATGCCAAAAATGTAATAAACCATTCTGTAAAGTACATTAAATGCATGTCATGAGGATTGTCAGCTATAAAAACATTTAAAAATCTCATTAAAATAATGTTTATAATGAGTAATTCAAAAACTGACAAGATAATAGACATAGCAACAAAAAGAGGCTTCTTCTTTCCAACAGCAGAAATCTATGGTGGCATTTCTGGATTCTGGACTTATGGTCATTCAGGAATATTGATGAAAAGAAAGTTTGAAAATTTATGGAGAAATTATTTTCTAAAATTAAATAATAACTTCTATGAAATCGAAGGCTCTTGCATCTTGCCTGAAAAGGTCTTCCAATCATCAGGACATTTGAAGAATTTCAATGATCCGTTAACAGAATGTAAAAAATGTCATTTCCGTTTCAGGGCAGATCATTTAATAGAAGATGAATTAAAAATTAATATCGAAGGTCTTTCTCTAGAAGCAATGGACGAGCTAATAAAAGATAATAAATTAAGATGTTCAAAATGTAGTAATCCTGAACTATTAAACATAAGATGGTTTAACATGATGTTTGATGTCAAAGTAGGCGCAACTGGTAATGAACTAGCTTATCTGTCACCTGAAACAGCCCAGAATCCTTATCTGTCGTTTAAGAGAGAATTCCTTGCTTTAAGAGAAAGTCTACCCCTTGGATTGGCAATGATAGGCAAAGCATTTAGAAATGAAATTAGTCCTCGGCAGGGTTTCTTTAGATTGAGGGAATTTACACAAGCTGAGCTACAGATATTCTTTGATCCATCAGAAATAAATGAATTCAGCGATTGGAATGAAATTAAAAATTATAAATTATGTTTATTTTTAAGCCAGGATAAGAAGAAAGAAAAAACAATAGAGTTAACATGTGAGGACATTAACAAAAAAATAAAGATTCCAAAATTATACATCTATTATCTAGCCAAGGTCCAGCAGTTTTACTTGGAGAAATTAAAAATTCCTAAAGATAGGTTCAGATTAAGAGAGTTACCGGAAGAAGAAAGGGCATTTTACAACAAGATACATTTTGATATGGAATTGAAGCTGGATACTTTAAATGGTTATAAGGAAGTTGGAGGCGTTCACTACAGATCAGATCACGATCTGCTAGGACATCAAAAAGGCTCTAATGAAAAAATGGAAATTTTTTATAATGAAAAAAGATTCATTCCACATGTTATAGAGTTGTCATTCGGAGTTGACAGAAACATATGGTCTTTATTGGATATTTCCTTTAAAGAAGAAAAAGAAAGAACCCTGTTTGCTTTCCCATCTTATTTATCTCCTTATGATGTTGCAGTCTTTCCATTAGTAAGCAAAGAAAATCTCCCGGAAAAAGCAGATGAAACCTATAATTTGTTAAAAAATGATTTTAACTGTTTTTCTGACACCAAAGGTTCAATTGGCAGAAGATATGCCAGGCAGGACGAGAATGGAACACCTTATTGCATAACCTATGATTTTGAATCTTTAAAAAACAAAGATATAACAATAAGGAATCGTGATACTACAAAACAGATACGTGTGAAGATTAAAGACATTAAGGATACATTAGGAAAACTAATAAATCAGGAAATAGAATTTGAAAAAGCAGGAACACTTATAAAATAAACCTTCTTCTTATTTTTATAACTCACACTAATTAAAAAGATATCATTAGCATTTCTAGATTATGAATTTACACCAATAAACCATTGAATAAACTCTATAAAGAATTATCTTAACAAAGCATAACAAAAAGATTGCATTAAATTAATATATCTTCTTTGTTAATCAACAATATCGTATTTTTAACATATGAGATTAAACAAAGTTTTTTATTCAGAAACAGGTAAGACCGAAGAGAGTATGACACAAGAACACACCAACATACAAAGTAGTAAGAATTTACGCTGAATTTTTTAATTTTGCCTCAACAGACATCATAACATCCCTGTCCGGGCCTCCAGTATTTTCCAGCATTTGTGCAGCAGTCATAGTCAGCACCAGAAGCACATCCCCGTCGAGCAAATGCCATCTTTAACTTCAGACCACACACTAATTACCCTATTAAAAGTTTTATTTTCATAACCATCATTTGAATAATTTTTCATAGCTCTCTGTTAAGCATTTTCTTTTATGTTCATCTCTGTTCTATTAGACATCTTATCATTGACTTCGACACAACTATAAACGAACAATAAAAGAATCAATAAGATAACAATAAGCTTCTCATTCATATTTTTTAAAATATTATACAATTATATAAAGATTAGGGTCAGATTGCCTTACTGAAATGTATGGTAAATAAATGAAAGAACAACCTGTATAAGATTTGTTTCTTATACTATAGAACATTAAAAAAAATTTGCATTAGCCTTCTTAATCAATTAGAATTTATTTTTTCTATAATTGATACATAGTTTATGAAAAATTTTCTCAAGTAGTTCTACATCATTCTTGCACTTTTCAATTATCTTATCATGTTCTCTGTTATTAAAGCATTTATCAATTTCATTGCCTAAGATAGTATCTTTAACAGACATGTCATGCATTTCTGCCAACAGATTTAAAGGCATGTTCGTAAATATTCCTCCCTGGGAAAGAAATATCATTGTATCAAAATGATTTGAAACATCCATTTTCCATTTATTTAAGTTAAGATAAAAAGGTATATGTATCTCATTCAAAAAAGATCTCATATTGATGAAAGGCACATCAAAACCATATCCATTATGTGTAACAAACACAACATCTCTTGTGTTTAGCTTTATAGTATTCCAAAATTCATTCAACAAATATATTTCATCTTCATTAAAAAACACTTTTGTTTCTTGTTCATCGCTAAATTTCAGACAAATACAGATGATTCTTGCATAATGAGGATTAAAAGTCCTCATCTCTTTGGTTATCTTATGGTCCATCAGATATTCTATAACAATATTATTGTCAATCTTTAATAATACTGTCTCAATATCTAAAAAGCAAAATCTCATATATCGTGATAATGTTAGAATAATTTATAAAATGTCTTATAATACAAATTTATTATGGGGTGGTATATCAGTCCGGTAGATAGTTCCCTTGGCATGGGAGTTTTAGCAAAAACTAAAACCAACAAGCCGCGGGTTCAAATCCCGCCCACTCCATACTATTATAGAGTAATCTAATTTTGAATCCACACGGGCGAGTAATTCAATGGTAGAATGCTTCGTTCGCAACGAAGATGCCGGGAGTTCAATTCTCCCTTCGTCCATTTAGACAAAAACATTATAAACCATTAATACAAAAGTAAATTATGGAAAACAACGAACAAAAAGAAAAAGAATTAATAGTAAAATTTAAAGTAATCAATAATAATATACAAACCCAGGTAACAACAAAAAATGTTACTCCGCAAGAAGCAATTGGCTTGCTAGAGACAGCAAAAGACCAGTTATTGGAAAATCTAAGAAAAAACAGAAAAGAACTTTTTACTGTTAAAAATGAGTAACAAGCAAGATAAGAACTGTATATTCTGTAAGATAATAAAAAAAGAGATTCCTTCAGATGTAATATTAGAGAATAAAGATTTTATAGCCATTCTGGATATTAACCCTGTAAATAAAGGCCACATATTAATTCTAATAAAAGACCATTGTAAGAACCTAACAGATTTCCCAGAGGATAAAGGAAAAGAATTAATTATCTTTGCAAAAAAGATTTCAAGTGCAATAGTAAAAGCAACAAACGCTGATGGCTTTAATTTCTCAATGAATAATGAAGCTCCAGCTGGCCAGATGATATTTCATGCTCATTTTCATTTGATACCTAGATTTAAAGAAGACGGCTTAAGACACTGGCCCCATAAAAAATATTTAGATGGGGAAAAAGAGCAATTAGCTGATAAAATAAAAAAAATTATGGAAAAATAAAATTTAAATTTTAAGATTTTTAGAATAAAACCTTTCAACATCTCTCCACCCTATATCAGTTCGATAATGCAAATTATTTCCTTCAATGTAAGCATAAGCAATGGCGGAGTATGCTTTCTGCCTTGCTTCTATTATATTATCTCCTTCTGCAACGATACTAAATAATCTACCACCATTAGCATAAAATTTTCCATCTTCTATTTTTATACCTGCGCCAAATATTTTTATACCGCCGATTTTCATAGCATCTTCCAAACCATAAATTCTTTTGCTTATAACATCTGAATATTCTTTAGGATCAGGATAGCCTCTAGAAACTCCAACAACACAAACCCTTGTCTTATTGTCTTGTTGTATATCAAAACTCAAAAGTTTTTTTTCTAAACATGCCAATACTGTTTCTAAATAATCAGATTCTAATGATGGCAAAACTACCTGGCATTCAGGATCCCCCCATCTTGCATTATATTCTATAACGAAAGGTTTACCATCAACAACAATACCACCAACATAAAGTATGCCCTTGTAAGTTAAATTTTCAAATCTTAATCCATCTATTGCGTGTCCTATCAAATCTGCTCTAACATCATTCTCGATGCTCTTATTTTGTGTAAGCAAAGTAGGAGATATTGCACCCATTCCTCCTGTCTGATCTCCTCTATCAAAATTAAAAGCTGTTTTATTATCTTGGGCAGATTTAAAAAATCTCATAGAAAAACCATCTGTTGCAACAAAATAAGAAAGCTCTTCACCTTCTAAACCATCTTCAATTAAAAATGTTTTCCCTGCATCTCCAAAATATTTCATTTTCTCGATGTTTACTATTGCCTCTTCAAGATTTGCAGATTTAAGAGCTCCTTTTCCAGAGCATAAACCAGTGGCTTTGACATACAGCAGTTTATTAGGATTTTCTCTATAAACAGATTTAACATAATCAACTGCGTTTTCTTTTTCCCTTAGATTAAATGGTCGAAAATCTGCTGTGGGTATATTATTTCTTATCATTAATTCTTTTGACCATTTCTTATCCCATTCTATCCTTGCAGCATTTCTATTAGGACCAAAAACTAAAAAACCATTTTCTTGTAATAAATCAACAGTTCCCAATGCTAAAACATCATCTTGCGCAACGTCGACTAAATCAGGTTTATGTTTCTTCGCGACCCAAAGGATAGATTCTAGTTGTTTTAAATTACAATTTTTGTCTATAATTACTTCTTTTTCTCTATTATAAGTAATAAAATCATTTCCAGAGGCAACTATAATTCTTTTTACATCTGCACTATTTTCATAAGCTTGTGAAATAGCATGTTCCCTTGCTCCATTTCCTATTATTAAAACAGTTAAATTCTCTGCCATTGTGATTATATATTAATAATAGAAACTATTTTAAAATAATTTATTAATAAACTCTTATAAGCCTCAGTAACTCAGCCTGGTAGAGTGCGAGTCTCATGAGCTCGACGCCGCCGGTTCAAATCCGGTCTGAGGCATTAAAAATGAAACAGTAAAAGAGCTTATCAGGACAATAAATGCCTAAAGATGATACTCCATGAGTTTTTTCCTGTAGATTTGTCCCCATCGTTTCATATCATCAATATCAAGATGCTTAAGGTAATCAATAATTTTCTGTCCAGCTAAAATTTCTGGAAACAGGACAATGTCAGCTCCTTTTCTGTATAAATCAATAGCATCATTAAAGTTTTTGGCTGTAACAAACAGCAGTGTTTCTTTGTTGAACTCTTTAAATCTGTTTATGAGCAGTAGGTTATCTTCATAAACAGGTATTGTAGAAACAACTATCTTAGGTTTATAAGCGACTAATTTATCAATGATCTCTCTATCAGAGATATCTCCATAAAAATGGTTTATTTTTTCTATTTCCAGTCTTTTGATAACATCAGGGTTAAAATCCACAACAATGAAATTCTTATTTTTAAGTTCATTTAATGATCTTACTATGCCATGGCCCATTCTATGTGCTCCACAAATTATAATTTCATATCTTTTGTGTTTGGTATGAGTATCATCAATATCTTTTATTTTCCTACTTTCAAATACAATCAGATATTTGCCAAAGATGTTATATAATCTATCACCATGCATAATCATGTAAGTGGATAATGTTATAGTAGTTATTCCTACAAGAGTAACCAGAGAAACAATTTCATTGTTTAAATGTCCGACTTTCTGCCCTAATGCAATCAGTATCAAAGAAAATTCGCTGATTTGAGCAAGAGTTAATCCGACCAGGAATCCTATTCTTTTTTTGTAGCCGAAAAAACTCATAAGCACCAGGACAATTAAAGGGTTCCCAATTAAAACAAACAATGAAAAAACAACTGCAGGTACCAACACAGATTTTATATTCAATGAGACAACATTCAAACCAAGATTAACAAAGAAAATGGCAATAAAAAAATCTCTTAAAGGTCTGATCTTGGATGTTATCTCACTGGAATAAGGCAAGGAAGCCAAGGTCACACCAGCCAAAAAAGAGCCTATTTCAATGCTAAATCCCAGGACTCTGGAAAATATAGCCAAACCAAAACACCATGCTATTCCACACATAAACAATAATTCATTAGATTTGGCAACTTTGTGGAATAATTTTGGAACAAGTGTGAAATACAGAAAAATAATGCTGAGAAGCAATATCGCAGCCTTAAGAAAGGTTTTAATCAAGAAAACAGAGATACTTGTGTTCTGTTCTCCTGTAATGCCTGTTATAAACACCAGGGCAGTTATAGCAATAAAATCCTGAACAAGAAGTATGCCTATGGCAATTTTTCCATACAAAGTTTCTAGGTCATTCTTATCTGTAAGCAATTTAACAATTATGATTGTGCTGCTGAAAGTTAAAGCAACACTGACATATAATGACTCAGTATTGCTCAGTCCAACCAATCTGCCTATAAAAAAGCCTATCAGGGATGTAAATAAAACCTGACCAATGCCTATTATCAGAGATATCTTCCCGACATCTTTCAAAGATTTAAGATTCATATTTAATCCAACTATGAAAAGCAGAAAAGCAACTCCGATTTCAGAGAAGACACTGAAATCAGCAGGATTTGTAACAAACTTAAAAATCTGTGGTCCTAGGAGAATACCTGCAAAAATATAAGCAATAACTAAAGGCTGCTTCAGGATTCTGATAAGTATTCCAAGAATGACACATGCTATAACGATTATTGTTAGCCCGAGGAAAAAATCAACCATAGACACACCTCTTATAGACTATCAAATTTATTCATATATAAAGTTATTTAAAAGTCAAAGCTTAAACTATAAATTAAGCCCTGAAACTCGTTGTCTAGATTTTTACAATGATAAAAAATTACAAAACAACATCTCTTAAACTTAGCAGTTTCAACAGTTAATACGAGTATACTCTTGAAAACTTTGTTTAACTAATCAAATTCCAAAAAACCTATAAAGGCCTGAAAAATCCACGACTTGTTTTTTTGCCGTTATAAGATTGCATTATCTTAATGGATGCATCTTATCTCTGATGTTCTCAATCTTATGTCCGATGTAATAAAAAATACCGCCAAATAACAAGTAAAAGGCCGAAATGCCTATCCCGATATCAATGCTATGTACTGAATATTTGTCTGCTATATACTGTAATGTAGCAGCTCCAGTGAAAGTCATCGAGCTAAAGAAACCCTCAACAGTAAAGAAATTCAAGAATAACGACAGTGCTCCTGGCAAAAAAATCATAACACCCAGACCTTGCAAAGTGCTAGAAAATTTTTCATTGTTTCTGTATATTAAAAAACCGCTAATTACTATCATAAAAATTCCTGGCCAAAAATAATAGGGCAAAGCATTCCAGGGCATGCTATGATCATTCAAGGCAGATACTATAACAGGATGCATTAAAACAAAACCCAAAAACAGGACTATATGAGCTACAATAAAATTGATTGAATTTTTTACAAGTCTCATATCTCTTAAAAATCAATAGAAGTATATAAAAATAGCGTTTTAAAAAATAAAAACCAAGAGAGTTACTTTTTGATCAAAGTAATCTCTATTGTGCTTACCCTGACATTTCTACCTTCTTTATTCTGAAACTCCTCAGAATCTATTTTTATATTTTTTACTTCAATAGTATTTTCTAAAAACCTCTTTGCAGAAACCTCAGCTACATCAACGCATCTTACTATGAATTTACCTCTCGCTTTTAAGACAACCTCATCCGCTCCTTGTGTTGTAAACTGCATAACGACTCCTGTCACGTAACTTTTGTAATTTGAGCCATGACTCAAGTTATTTCATAAACGGTTTAGAGCCGATAAATACAGTATGGTCGTCTGAATCTCTTCTCATTCCTTCTTCCATTTTTCCTCCATCCCTAATGTTTTTTCTATATGTTCTCTAAATCTTCTTCTTTTCTTTGTATCGAAAAATATACACTAGTATTAAGTATTTTCTCGATACTATCTATTGTTATTTCATGAATTTTACTTGTCTTGCTGTAAACACTTTTTATCTCTTTTATGTTTAATGTGTTATATATCTAATCCTTTTAAAAGATTTTGCATAAAACAGCAAAATCAAGGAACAAATTCAGCAGTTCTTTTAAGGTTATTATAGAATAAATAATGTAGATTATAATTTTATACAAAAATTATTGGACTAACCATTAGAAAAGCATATAATTATCTTTTTTGTTGCATCAATCTGGTTACATAACCTGCTATAACATTTCTCATTTTCTTGCTGGGAATAGTAGCATATTCTTCAACAATCTTCTTGTTGTCAATGAAGTCAGTCTTAAATTTATCACTATGTAACTCAACCAGTTGAATGGCAATTCTCTTAACTTGTATTGTTTTTATCCTTCCCATTTGCGATTAAAATCATTAAAAAGTCAAGAACAAGTTATTTAAATCTTTCTAGGATCCATATTTCCCTTATTAATCTGGTTCTATGTGGGCTATAAATAACAGGTATCTTACCATATTCACTCTTGTAAGCACTAAATTTAGTATTTCTTAAGATGTCATTCATATCTAGCTTGACAAAATCTCTTTTTATCTTAAAAACAGGGGCAATTAAAACAATTCTTCCACGAACAATTTTATCTGCCTCACATAAAAAATCCCTATATAATCTGGTTAATTCTTCCTTTAACCTTAATACCAGTTCTTTATTATAGCCTTCTTTCATAAAGGGACCGAGATATGGCTCAGTAACAACACATTCAGTTTTATCAATGTACTTGCTTAATTCCCTTGCATCACCATTCACAAGTTTGTATTTGTTCTTTATATCAAAATTCACAGCAAGCCATTTTAAGTTCATTTCAGCATCTTTGGCATCTTTATCAACACCTATAGCATCCATATGCTTCAACAGTGCTTCTTGCAATATAGTACCTGTGCCGCAAAAAGGATCAAGAATTTCAGTTTTTGCCTTGCTTATATTTATCAGAATCTTGGCTAATCTTATGCTTATCACTCTTTTCTCATCAAATCTAGGTCTTTTTTCATCTCGCTTCTTATACTCTTCAGGGTTGCTAACCTGTATAATTCTCCCAATGAAATTTTTTACTCTTAGAATCTCAAAATCAAGCCTTAAACTATCGCTGGGCCTGGAAACATCGCTTTTTAGATAAGCCTTAACACCTTCATGTTTAAATCTCTCCTTAAAATAATCTCTTAAAAAATTATCTCCATTTATACTGTATCTTATTTTGTTTCCATAATCAAAAGTAATTCTGTTCAGTTCATATTCAATTTCCTCATTGTTAATGTTCTCCAATATAACTTTGGCAATTTTCGTTATTCCACCGAACTCTCTGATAGAAAAATCAAATCTCTCCAAAGAAACAACAACATATTGATCATCTCTGTATTCAACATCAAAATTAATATTTCTGGCCTCGAGAAAACTTGTTAATTCAAGAATGCTCAGCTCATTATCCCTACCTAAAACAAAGATGTATTTTTCCATGGAAAACAGATAACAATTCTTTTTATATAGATATTCATTGCAAAGATATAAATGCAAAGATAAGCACAAAAGTCTAAATTCTGTCAAACATCAGGTGATTTTTATTCAGATATTCACGCCCTTTTTTTGTCAGTTCTCCATTGCTTAAAAAAAGTAGCGGTAATCTCTTTAATTGAGCCTGACTATGCGCCAATAAAATGTCATTGTCACTGATCTTCTTCTTGTTTTTAATCTTCAAGAAAAATCTCACCTTTCCAACACCTGAAGGAACATTGCAGATATACTCAAACTCATTATTCTTCTTTATTATTGTCTCTTCAATCAAAGTGATGTCTTTTCTAGAAAAGTAATTCTGGATGAATTTCCTGAAATCAATCTCTTTTTTCTTTTCACTTTTTTTTGTTCCGGTTACTCTCTCCTCTTCATCAATAGCAATATCGAGCTTGATAATTTCCTTTGCCTTTTCATCTGTCAGCTCACCTGCCAAGGTTTTTTGCTCTATCTTTGGTTCAATAGAATCTTCTACTGTTATTCCGGGTATTTCAGTTTCTTTTTTTATCTCTCCTTCAGGAACAGCTTCAACAATTTTTTCCTTATAGCCAATGACTTTTTTTATCAAGGTTTCTGCATCGCTATCAGAAGTCAAATGCCATTTCCAGAATATCTCCTCACTTTTATTGTCATCAATAACCTTAAGCATCACAGCAAAATCTTTTAATTCTCTTAGGGCAACCCTTTGCCATGGTTCTAAAGACTTGTCTCTCAGAACAAAATTCTCTTTCAGCAACGAAAAAGCCTTTTTCTCTTTTTCATTCATATAATTGTGCAGCATCTCGAGTTTAGCTTCTTGCCCACAAACATAATACAAAGGACTTCCACCGATTTTACCATTTGTTATCAAAATCTGTTTTTCAGCTATCAACTGGCTTAATATAGCTCCGGCAAATATTGTATTGCTCCCGATCTCCTTGGAAATTTTAACAGGCAACAATGGTCCATTTCTCTTAACATATGCCAATATTTTGTTCTTTATCTCCAAGGCTTGTGCTGTCATATGAATATTAAAAATCTATAAAGTATAAAAGCATTATTATTGGTCATTAGTTAATTCATAAAAGCACAGTGACACATAACCACTAAAAAGCTTAAGTATCTCTTATAACTCAAAAGACTTGACAAAAAACTAAGGTCTTTTCCAGCTTACCTCATAGAATGTGCAGTCATTCTCATCATCCACTATTCCCAACAACAATCTTTTCCTGGTAGAATGAGCAACTCTGTTTTTAGCGCTGAAATCATGCCATGTCAAAACACTGCCTTCATGCACAGGGTAAAGAATCCATTTAGCATGATCATCTCCGGGCTTGATGCCCCTGTCATAAACCCTGAAATCAGCCCCAAATTTTAAAGCTGTTTTAACAATATAGCCCCTGCTTCTCATATCTCTGTAAACAACATACTTTATCCAGAAATTAGGCTCGAATTTTCTGGCTTTTTTTATATAATTATCAAAATCAACAATCTTGTTTTTATCATCTGAAATCTCCATTCTGCCTTTTTCCATCAGGTATAAAGCCTCGACCAATGCATATTGAATCTTTCCATCCTTAGGTTCTCCAAATCTGCTTTGTTCATAAATTTCCTTGGTAGTGTCATTATCATCACTGATTACTCTTTCCCCAAGAAGTAAAGCCTTTATCTTTTCCTTTTTTCCATCAGGTATAAAGCCTCGACCAATGCATATTGGATCTTTCCATCCTTAGGTTCTCCAAATCTGCTTTGTTCATAAATTTCCTTGGTAGTGTCATTATCATCACTGATTACTCTTTCCCCAAGAAGTAAAGCCTTTATCTTTTCCTTTTTTTCATCAGTAACATTAATACCAGAATCATCCACAATAGTCTGCATTTTCTTTTTCCTGCTCATATAGAAGACTAAAAAGCAAGATATTTAAAATGCTTTCTCTTTTCAGTTTGATGATAAAAATAACATTTTTAGGCACATCCTCTATGTTGCCGACAAAAGAAAGGAACCATAACGCCGTATTTATTAAATACAAAAATGAAGGTTTACTGGTAGATTGTGGTGAAGGCACCCAAAGGCAGTTTAGATTAGCAGACATTCCAACAACAAAAGTAACAAAACTGCTTATAACACATTTCCACGGAGATCATGTACTCGGAATTTTAGGATTAATACAAAGCCTTGGGGCAAATAACTACAAAAATAAACTGGAGATTTACGGCCCTAAGAACACAAAGCATTACATAAAGAACATGCTGTCATCAATAATATTCAAGAACAAGATAAGAATGGAAATAACTGAGATTACAAAATCAGGGATATTTTTTGAAAATAAGGATTTTATTCTTGAATCAGCACAATTAGAACATTCTATATATTGCTTGGGTTATTCATTTATAGAAAAAGACACAAGAAATGTTAACGTAAGTTATACCAAAAAATTCGGCCTTACAAGGCATCCATTGCTCGGAAACCTGCAGAAAGGTAAGAACATAACATACATGGGCCAAAAAATAGAAGCAGATAAGGCAACGACAATAAAAAAAGGAAAGAAGATAACGATAATACTTGACACATTGCCAACAAAAAATGCAGTAACATTAGCTAAAGACTCAGATATCCTGATTGCAGATTCAACATGGTCTTACAAACAGGAAAAAGCAAGTGGTGAACATCTCACCAACATGGATGCGGCAAATCTAGCAAAAGATTCAAACTCAAAAAAGCTCATATTGACGCATTTCTCCCAAAGATATAAAAACGTTGATGACTTAAAAGAAGAGATCAAAGATGTCTTTAAAGAAACAATCACAGCAAAGGACCTTATGGAGATAGAAATATGACAGGATCAGATATCTTAAACATAAGAAACAGAAAATGTCCAGCATGTCATAATAAAACTGACTTTTTTCATATAGGCACGCAAAAAGGAGTAAGAGCAATAGATGATGTAGCTATGTATACATGTTCTAGATGTGGTACAAGCATATCTTTCAAGTCATTAAGTAAAGAAAACCCAGGGATGTATTGAACATAGAAATTACTTCTTCCTTACATGACGATATATATCAAACAAAAAAATATCCTTCCATACGCCAAGAATAATACCAAAGATAATTGGCAATGTCTTGTTTGAAACAAATATCATAGATAAAACAAAATTAAAAGAAGCAACGACTAAAAAACCAGTAGTTAAAGTTACCAGCATGGTTACTATAACAATGTCATATCTTTTCATTACAAATCTGAAACTTTCTTTGAAAGAATCAACTGCATTTAAGTTACTGGAAAACATCATTGGGTATCTGAAGAATATGCCTGCAATATAAAAAATAAAGAATATTATTTCTATAATTGAAACAATGACAAGGCCTGCTGTATAATTTCCATTAAATTTTCCGAAAGCAATAAGCAATATCCCTAAAAACAAGGCAACAACGCTTATAGAAAAGACAATCATCTTGATAAAAATCACACTCATTATTTTTTTATGTCCGTCACGGAAATCACAAATCAAGCCATTGTTCTTTCCATTAATTCTGTTCTTAATCATCGAATACTTCCAGGATAACAAGCTTGAGCCAAGAAAAAAAGTAACTATGACAAAGGAAGCAATAGAGGCAATTAAACCTGGTAAAAGATTGTAATTGCTCAAGATTGATATAAATGACTTAATACCATTGATTCTGTATATATCCACCATACCATAATATCTCAGCAGAGTATAACCTAATAATGTGAAGATAGTTATATATAAAAAATCAGGTAAAAGCAATGATGGATTCTTCCACAGTTTCTGCCAAGATTCTTTAAACGTTTGCCAGTACATTAATTATCAGCCTTTTTTTATTATTCTTCTTCTGATATTTTCTTTATCACATCTTTCAGATTCAATTCTCTTAAAAGTTCTTTATATCTGTTTCTTATAGTGACCTCTGTAACTCCTGCAACATCAGCAACCTCTCTTTGGGTCTTTTTTTCATTATTTATCAAAGCAGCAACATAAAGGCTTGCAGCAGCAATTCCAGTAGGACCTCTGCCACTTGTTAACTCAGATTTTTGTGCCTGTTCTAATATTTCCACAGCCTTGCTTTGTGTCTCTGCGCTTAATCTCAGGGCAGAAGCAAACCTGGGTATATAATCAACAGGATTACTCGGTAGTATTCTTATGCCAAGCTCTCTTGTCACAAATCTGTAAGTCCTCCCTATCTCTTTTTTGTCTATTCCGGAAGCTTCACTTAATTCATCTAATGTTCTTGGAACTTCATGCCTTCTGCATGCAGCATATAATGCTCCTGAAACAACACTTTCCATGCTTCTTCCTCTTACTAAACCTCTCTGAACAGCTAAAGTGTAGATTCTTGCAGCCTCTTCTTCCACAGAATTTGGTAATTTCAAAAAACTAGAGACTCTTTTTAATTCAGCCAAAGCTAATTTTAAATTTCTCTCAATAGCTGTGCTTATTCTGTGCTGCCACTTCTTTAGTCTAAAATATTTGTTTCTCTCCTTACTCTTTAACTGGTATATGTCTCCTTTATGCCCTATATCTGTCCCCAAGCCTCTGTCAAATTTAGTCCAGCTTGAAGGCGCTCCTGTTCTCCTTCTTTTATCAGCCTGTTCATGGTCAAATTCTCTCCATTCCTGACCAAAATCAATCATCCTTTCTTCTACAACAAGACCACAATCCTTGCAGGTCATCTCTCCTCTGTCTTTATTAATAATTAAATTAATTCCCCCGCATTCAGGACATTTTTTGATATACTTTGAGTGTACCATCTTACCCTAAAAAAGAAATATAATCTTTATTCAGTAATTACATATTACCCCTATATAAATCTTTCTAAAACAAGTTTTATCGCATTAACGATTATTTTATCGAGGCTAGTTATAAAAACTGTTTAATGTCTTCTGCCAAATTTATGCCTCAGACAAGAAAATCATATCCTATAACTTTCAGCCATATTATCTAAAATATTTGCAAGACACCTTACACATTCATTGCCTGGTATCATGGCGTCTGTTCTTCTTCTTGAAAGACGTTCTACAAAACTAACATAACCCTTGTCATCTTTATCTAGATCTATTCTTTCGAACTTTTGTCCTGGAAAAGCATAAGTACGCATATTCTCTGTATTAGACACTAAAATCCATAAAGAACCAACTTCGCTTAAATCAGTAGCATCAACAATCAAGACTGCATCAGGGGTTTTTCCCTTTATGTCTCCAAGAGCATCTGGAAGAGATGTAAGTCTTTTATCATTCATCTCCCCCAAAAGCTTAAAATAATTAAATCCATCGTCATAAGCAGCTTTAAGAAATCTTTTTGCTAAACCTGGCAGATCTTGTCCGGGGAATTGTGTAATACCTACTTTACGTGAAACATATTTAATTGGATTGTATGTAAAAATTCTAAACTCTGAATCATATTTAACCTCTGATTCAAATGAAAAAACCATCTGTTCATTTACATATCCTGTTAATTCCTCGCCTAGTTCATGACCAAATCCAACAAAAGAATCAGCTCTTCTTTCCAGTTTTTCTCCTTGTTTAATTAAAGCAATTGCTCCACCAGTATCGAAAACAGCATCATAATGTGCATCAATAAGTTTTTTAATATAATTAGGTATTCCCCCTTCTTTTATTCTGGTATATACTGCTTCAAATTTTTCTCCTAATTCACCTTGGCATGCATCCCAAACTCTATTCAGTTCTTCCCAACAAGCAATCTTTTTTTCAAATGATGCACCTGCTACTGATTTTAAACCTCTTATTCTTTCCAGATTAATAAAAGGATAAGTATGTTGTTTAATCTCCTCAATTTTTTCACTAAATTGAGAGATGTCTGCCTCTAACTTGTCATATATTTCAATCCATTCAATTATTCTTTCTGAAACTTTCATCATAATTTACCCAGAAATCTATTCTGAGGTTTTACACCTCTTATCATTTAGAATTGTATAATATTTAAAAATCTATCTGAATTAGGTTTTGCACACTATAAACTGCAGCCTTTAACTTATGCTTATTAGCTGGTTTTTCTAAGTTTTTGTCAAAAGTGCTTTCCATCCTTATCCCATACATGTATGCAAATCATATAAGAATATTTTTATACTTAAACTTTAGATAACTATTTGGTGAACTTGGTAGTTTATATATTAAAAAAAGACGTGATGTACGACTTTCTCTTAGATATTAAGAACAAATTTGAAACTTATGTTCCAATAAAAAAAGACATTACAAGGTTTAAGATTTTAGACAATCCAAAAGATATTGATTTCTCAGAAAATTCATACTTTCCTGTTAAAGAGCATTTTTTCAGGAAAAAAGAAGTTATTTTCCAGTTTAATGGTTCAAATTTCCTGCCTGTTGAATTAAAAAGCAAAAATAAGATATTTTTTGGCCTCAGGAGATGTGACCTAAACGCCATTAAAAACCAGGATTTTATATTTATGAAACAGCATAATGACCCCTATTATACAAGTCAAAGAAAAAAAGCAGTATTAATCGGATATCATTGCACAAAAGCCCTGAATAAGTATTGTTTTTGTGAGAGCATGAATTTAACTGATTACTATGATCTCATGTTATTTGATAAGACCAATTATTTTTTAGTTGATGCAAAAACTGAAAAAGGTGAAAATCTGATTAGAAAATACAAGAAATACTTTAAAAAAAGTAATTATAAAATATCAGACAAAGACACATATATAAAAACAAGAAAGATTAACAAAAAAGATATTTCTAAATTTTATGACCATAAGGATTGGGATAAAGGTATAAATCTTTGTTTAAGCTGCAGCGCTTGTACTGAAATGTGCCCAACATGCTATTGCCATGAAATCCATGACAATACAGAAATCAATAACCCAAGAAATGCAAAAAGGATAAGGTCGTGGAGCAGCTGTCAGCTCAAGGAATTCACATCAGTTGCAGAAAATCATACCTTCCGCGATACAAAAGAAGCAAGATTCAAACATAGAATATATCATCAGTTGCAGTACTTTAAAGAAAGAAATAAAATTAATCTATGTACTGGCTGCGGCAGATGTATCACTGGATGTCCAACAAAAATAGACTGGGTCAAAATAATAAACGAAATGAGATAATAATAAAATAAAACATGAAATCAGAACTAATACCAAAAAAAACTAGAATATTAAGTAATTTTAGAGAAACAAGTGATATCTTCACATTAATCCTGCAAATCTCTGGCAGCTACATGCCCGGCCAGTTTGTTCAGATAGGCATTCCTGGAATTGGAGAATGCCCAATATCTGTTGCATCATATTCTAAAAATCATTTAAAAATTTCAATAAGAGAAGTAGGCAAAGTGACAAGAGCATTAGGAAAATTAAGAAAAAACAGTTTTGTATATATAAGAGGCCCATACGGAAGAGGTTATCCGCTTGTTGAATTTCAGGGAAAATGTCTCATATTAATTGGCGCAGGTTGTGGAGTTGCCACATTAAAGAGCATAATAGAATATATAGAGTATCACAGGGAAAAATACAAAGATATATTATTATTCTTTGGTTATAGGAACATCAATGACATAATCTACAAAAAAGAGGTAAATAAATGGAAAAACACATTTAATATAAAAATAGCCTTAAGTAAAGAAAATGCAAAAACATGCCTTGACTGGGATTCAGGCCATATCACAGACGTAATTGCAGAATTAAAATTAAGAACAGAAAACACAGGAGTATTTATATGCGGTCCTCCTAAAATGATCAATGACACAGTAGAAATACTGAAAAAAAAGGGTTTTAATGATGAACAAATTTATGTATCAACTGAAAGGTTGATGTACTGCAGCATAGGAATGTGTTGCCATTGTATGATAAGGGGAAAATTCACATGCACAGATGGTCCTGTGTTCAGATTTGATGAAATTGGCTATTACAAAAATGATTAAATTGAAAAAATAAAAGAATGAAAAAATTAAAAATAGGTTTTTATGGAATAACAGGCTGTGCTGGATGCCAGCTTAGTGTAATTTTTGAAGAAGATGAACTCCTGGACATAATAAATCTTATTGAAATACAAGCATGGCCATTTATTAAAGAATTAAATTATGATAAAAAATTTGATTATATCTTCATGGAAGGACTAGTTGCTGATAATGAAGATAAAGGTATTCTGCTGAAATTAAGGGCCAACACAAGATTCATGGTTGCATTAGGTGCTTGTGCTCATACAGGATGCATTCCAGCTTACAGACATTTTACATTGAAGGAAAATTATGCCCATTTATTATATGAGAAGAAAGAGAATATAAAAGATATAGACCCAAACCCGATCGATAGTTTTGTAAAAGTGGATTATATAATTCCCGGATGCCCTCCAGATAAGAATGAAATCAGGTCATTCATAAAGGATATTGTCAGGGATATAATTCCAAAGCCCTATAATAATCCTGTGTGTGTTGAATGTAAAAGGAATAATAATAGCTGTCTTCTTGACAATAAAAAGCCTTGCTTAGGTCCTATAACAAGAGGCGGCTGCAATTCAGTCTGCACAAACAATGGTCTTGAGTGTTGGGGATGCAGGGGCCCGACAGATGATTCACAGATTAAGATAATGGTTGATTTGTTAATTAATCAAAAACATGACAAAAAAATGATAAAAGACAGGCTTGTAACTTTCTCAGGAACAAAAATGCCTGAAGTCAAGAGGTTTGTATATGGAAAAAGAGATTAAGCTTGATCACATTACAAAAATTGAAGGGCATGCTTCTTTGATTTTAAAGATAGATAACAACAAGGTCATAAAATGCAGTCTTAAAGCAGTAGAAGGCAGCAGGTACTTTGAGGGTATTGTAAAGAACAGAATGTTTTACGAAGCCCCTGAAATAACCTCAAGGATATGTGGTGTATGTAGCTGCGCACATACGCTCTGCAGTATTTTTGCAATGGAAAATGCCCTAAATTTGGAAGTCTCGGATCAGACAATTAAACTACGAAAATTGTTGAACTGGGGTGAAAGAATAAGGAGTCATGCCACACACCTCTATTTTTTATCTCTTCCTGATTTCTTAGGTTATGAATCTGCCTTGGCAATGGTTCCTAAATATAGAAGAGAAATAGAAATAGCCCTGAAATTAATGAAAATAGGCAACAGAATTGTGTCATTGATTGGAGGTCGTGATTTACATCCTGTTTCTGCCCAGATCGGAGGATTCTTGAAATATCCAGGCAAGCAGGATTTAAATGAAATTTCTAGTCTGTTGAAAGAATGTAAAGTGTATGCCATCAAAACAATAGAGTTGTTCTCAAGATTAAGCTATCCTGAATTTAGCAGAGATGTCTCTTGTTTTTCTGTTTATAATGATGATGAATATGGCATGTTCAATGGTAGAATAAGGACGCATAATAAGGATTACAATAAAGAAGATTACAAAAACTATCTAAAAGAATATCACGAAAAATCTAGTACATCGAATTTTGTTGTCAAAGAAAGTAAAGGTTATAGGGTAGGTGCTCTCCCCAGGATAAACATAAGCTGTCATCTGCTGCATAAAGAAGCAAAAAGATACTCAAAACTGATTAAGCTCCCAAACCACAATCCATTTAAGAACAATCTTGCACAGGCCATCGAAATCCTTCATGCAATCGAAGAATGCATTTCAATAACAAACAACATGGAAATCAAAGAGGAATCATTCAAAAAACCAAAATTAGTAAATGGACATGGAGTTGCAGCCATAGAGGTACCTAGAGGAACATTATGGCACGAGTACATAATAAAGAACAAAAAGATTGTATATTGCAACATTATTACCCCTACTGCACAGAATCTAAGATCAATGGAAGATGATATTCGTGCATTCCTGCCATCAGTAATAAAATTAAAAAAAGAAAAGATAGTCCTAGAAACTGAAAAGCTAATTCGGTCTTATGACCCATGCTTCAGCTGCAGCACGCATTTTCTCAATGTCAGATGGATCTGATCAATTTTTTTATATTCATTATCAGTTTGTCTGCATCGTAATCACAAGGAACAGCCAGGATTTTGATTTTGTTTCCAATTTTTTTATGCAGCTTTAAAAAGAAGTTCAGGTCAAAATCATGTAATGTAACAAGCTTTGTTGAATTCAGCTGGTCTGCATCAGTTATTATCGATAGTTCATCAATTCCTTTAGCCACATCCAATATGATAAATTCCTTGTCAAGATAAGATAGTATCTCTTCTGGCGAAGAGCATTTTTTTATTTCATATCCCGGAATCTTCAATTTTGTAGATATACTGGTTATCAGGCTATCTTCCTTGATATATGGATTCCCAAAACAAAGAATGTATTTCATCAATATATACAAATATATTTAAATTAATAATATTTTCTAAATATAATGAAAAAGGGCGTGAAATTGGTTTTTGGTACAGCTGTAATCTCTGGGATATCAATTTTTGTTAATAGCCTTTTTATCATCAATATTAATCCAAGTATTTTCACATTTGCAAAAAATGTCTTGGTATCGATATTCTTATTTAGCATAATCTTGTTGCTTAATAAATTTAAAGAACTAAAATCCTTAAGCATTAAGAATTGGTTTTATCTGATCCTAATTGGTTTAGTCGGAGGCAGTATACCATTCTTGCTCTTTTTTAAGGGTTTGCAGCTCTCTACTGGACCAGCATCTGCATTAATTCATAAAACAATTTTTATTTTTTCCACTGTTTTAGCCGTAATTTTTTTAAAAGAAAAGATAAACTACAGGGTCATATCAGCAGCATGCGTCCTGCTTATAGGGAATTTTTTGCTGTTGAAGTTTAATGTATTTTCATTTAAAACAGGTGAACTTTTTATATTAATAGCTGTGCTATTCTGGGCCATAGAAAACATAATAAGCAAATACGTATTAAAAGATATTTCATTCAACATAGTTGTTCTAGGTAGAATGGCATTTGGTTCTCTTTTTATCTTAATCTTCTTATTAATAACCAATAAAGCACATTTGTTAACTAGCATTGATCTAAGCAAATTATTTGTAATCTTAATAGCATCCTTATTGCTTTTGTTATATGTTTTGACATATTATAAAGGATTAAAGACAATAAATGTTTCAACCGCAACAAGCATATTGTCACTCGGAAGCCCAATCACATTTTTGTTAAATTTTGTTTTCTTAGGTCAGCTAATAAGCCTAGAGCAGTTTATAGGCGTAATATTAATAATTATTAGTGTTGCAGCTATTGCCTATTACTCTGAAAAGCGCTATGTAACAATTTCTACAGCATAGCCATAATGTATATTGACCAAATCGCCAATTTTTGCATTCGGCACAAGGCTATTAAGAACCGTTCTTGTACTTTTATTGAATTTTACAACAAACAAACTTCTTTTTTTGTCTGTAATCACTGCTTTATGAATTTTACAAAGCTCTTTTAAAGTTCTTGGAACTTTTTTTGTCATTTCAAATCCCTGTTCAGCTAGTTCTGTGTGTCTGTTCAAGAAATATTCTTTTATAACTTCTATATTCCACCTGTCCTTGTTCATTTCAACAGCAATGGGTTTTATTCTGTTAAATGCCCTATGGAATATTTTCTCAAGTTTTTCTTTAGGCAGTACAACATTATTAACAGCAGCATTCTCTAGTTCAGTTAATTCTCTCTTTGTAATCTCTTTTCTCTGGAATATTATGAAAGCGCATGGAAAAGCATATCTTAAAAAAAACACTTCGGGTTTCATTTCTCAAACAGGGAAAGCCACTCTCTTACTTCTTGTTCAGGAACTTTCTCAATTACTATTTTATTTTGGACAATTACATAATCCCCTACATTAAATTTTTTTTCCACAAGCTTGGCTTCTCTTTTTTCTTTGCCATAATCTACGATAGCCATATCCTTATTTATTCTTATTATTTTTCCGGGAACAGCCATGCACATAAAATACATTCTCTTTCATATATTTATATTGGTTTCGATTTTTACCGTTGATGCGTTCCTCAAATCAGCTCGACGGAGAAAGATTAAGTAGAATTTTAACTTGTCTTCAAATTCTCAAAAGGGTTGCACCAGTGCTCAATTTTTACTTGGTTTCAACAGACAGGATTTTAATCTGATTACCATCTAGAATTTCAGGAACTTTTTCACACTTTGGGCATACAAACAAGCACATATCATGCCCCCTCTCAAGAATCTTTGGCCTTCCATTATAACCACATTTACACCTAACAGTTGCTTTTTTCTCCTTAACAACAATGTTCCATTTAGTTAATGTCCTAAGGGTCATCTCAAGTTCTTTAGCAGGCAAATGCCCTAGTTCACCGACTTCAACATTAACAGACTTTATGTCACCTAGTTTTTTAGCTTCTTTAATTATGTTTGCAGCTATTATTGTTTCATGCATATTCCTATAATTTATTTTAGAATATATAAAAGAATAGGGTAAACTTTCGAAACAAAACTATACAAGAACAGCGTTTATTGTTCCTTCCTGTCCTGGTCTTGATGTCACTTTAGCATTTCCAAGTTCTGTTTTTATTATGCATCCTTTTGTTATTACATTTCTTCTGACCAGATTTGGATTAGCTTTATTTTCAACAACAGTTATTATTTTTGATTTTGTATACTTCTTTGTTTTAGAGTCAAAAACATTTGCTTCATTAACATTCAACAATGCCAGTTTAGTTCCACCACCCTTTGTTCTTAGAAAGACGAGAATTCTTTTTCCGATCTTTGTATATGTCGGCAATCTTCCTGATTCATAAAGCCTCTTTTTTCTGAATCCTATGTATCTTGAGCCTGAAACCTTTCTTTTGCTTCTGCCTTGTGATATTGCCATTGCATAAGAAAGATAAGCAAACCTTTAAATATCTTATTATTTCTTAAAATTTTAAGATGGAAACTTCTAGACCATTAGACGAATTAAATAATTCAAGGAACAAAAGAGTTATAGTTGAATTGAAAAATGGCAAACAGTATGTTGGAAAGCTGAAAGCTTTTGACATCCATATAAACATCGTGCTGGATGACACAGAGGAGCACATTAATGGGGAACTAAAAAGAAAAATCGGTACAGCATTCATAAGAGGAGATACAATAATACTCCTGTCACCCCAGTAGTTCTAGGCCAAAATGACAAAAGGCACACACTCGATGGGTAAGAAATCTGGTATGAGCCGTCTTTGTATAAGATGTAGAAGATGTGGCAAAAGAGCTTATTTTGTCAGGCATAAAAAATGTGCATCTTGTGGTTATGGAAAATCCAAAAAGTTGAGAAAATATAATTGGCAAAAGAAAAGACAGCATTAACTTTTATTATGCACAATCTTTTTAAAGTTTCTAAACTTAATGTCGTTATGCGGGAGTGCCAGAGCGGCCAAATGGGTCAGATCTTGTTTTATTCATCATGTAATAAAACAAAAGACCTCGCTTAGGACCTGATGGCTTAGTGCCTTCCAAGGTTCAAATCCTTGCTCCCGCATGTTTATTCTTGAAGAATGCGTTATATCGTTAAAGCTTAAAAACAGTCGGAAGAGGAAAATTAAAATGGCAGAAAATGATATATACAATTCGAAAAGTAAATATGAAAGATTTAGAGATAATTTAGATAAATTATTAATCCCACCTGATAAAAGACAAGGCAAATATAGATCAATATCTAAGTATTATTGTAAGAACATTGTAAATCTAGAATATTATAAAATATTATTTAATAAGTTTGAATCTAAAGATCTAAGCTATGTCAGAAGATTAAGAGTTCTAGCCCAATTAAAAATTATTACATATGTTACAGATAAAGATTTAATTAGTTGTGAAAGAGAGGATATTGAGAAGATAATGAGTTTTATGCATTCTGTTTATCCTTCTAAGAAATCAAAAGAGGATTTTATTAGAGATATTAAATATTTATGGAAACAGTTATTTCCGGAAAAAGATGAAAAAGGAAGAATAGATGAAAGTCTTATTCCGTATACTGTAAGGTATATAAGCAATAGGATAGAGAAAGCTAAAGCAAAGATTAAAATATCACCTATTTAACACTAAAAGTTTAGTATTTTTAAATAAAAAGTGAATTATAGTAACATTTATATACTAGTATTACGCTAAGCTTTATATGGTATCTCAATATGATGTGTTTTATGTAATAGCCATAAAGGGCAGAGTAAAGCCAATTGATATAGTTATTACATTACAAAAACCTAAGAAAGAATATCAGAATATTTTTAATAATATTATCGAATTAGAAAAGCTTGGGTATGTAAAAAGAGATGCTTACATTGAAATTGTCAATAATGAAAGATCTAAAAAATTATTTCAGTTAATTTCATTTTGTATAAGAAACAGTATTAACTATAACCTATTATTTAAAGCAACCATGCTTAACTTTATCAAAGAAGCTTCTCAAAAAGAATTTTTCACTATTAAAGATATAAAGATTCATCCAAAAACTTTTCAGTTTTATACAACCCTTCTGTCTAAATATGGTTTTTTATTAATAACTTCAAGAAAGCCATTAAAATGTAAATTGCTAAGGCATCATTTTTTAATTGACTTACTGGTATTTTTTAATAGAAAAATAACATTCTATAATCCAAAACATCATAGCTTTATTAGAGAACTTAAAAAAGAACTCCAAAAATACAGGAGAAATATAAAAATACACTATACTGTTCTTCAAAATATTGAGCATAAAGAAGAAATAAATTTTATTTATACAAGTTTGCATCTTGAAGGAAATCCTTTAACATTGCCAGAAACGCAAAAGCTTATAGAAAAAGATATTATTCCAGAAAATCATAAGTTATTTCATGTGCAGGAAGTTATAAATTACAAAAAATCAATTGATTTAATGATTGAAAATGCTAAAAACAAAGTTCTTTTAGATCTAGATTTAATTTTGCAATATCATAGTATTGCAATGAATCACATCCATGGCGCTGGAGAACTAAGAAAGCAGAATGTAAGAATTCAGTTTAATCCTGAATTTAAAACAAGTGACTGGCACCTTATTCTGGTAAAATTAAATGCCTTATTAAAGCAGTATAGTGAATTTAAAGCTAAAAAAAGTGATATTAACAAAATCATTGAATTTGCTTCGTTTTTTCACAATGAATTTCAAAGGATCCATCCATTTATAGATGGAAACAGCAGAATATCAAGGCTTTTGTTATTGTATATAATAAGAAGTTATGATATTCCAGCTTTAGACCTTCCTTTGGGTTATTTTGATTTATATTTGGATCTAACAAAAAGATCAGCAAAAAGAGATGACAAATCATTTCAATACTTGATTGAGGAAATTATTCTTATGAATCTAAAGAAGATTAACAGTAATACTACTTAGATTTATTAATGTATTTATTATATAGTAAGCGACTAAAATAATAGGACAACTTAAATACTATATTGTATTCAGTTTTCATGAGGTGATATCATGAAAACTGCAAAACAGAAAGAACGTGAGCTTATAATAGAATTAAATAAAAAAGGAAAATCAACAAGAGAAATTGCATTTGACCTTGATATAAGCAAATCTAAGGCTGCTTTTTGGATTTCTCGATACAAGAAAAACAAAAGCCTTGAAGATATGTCAAGAAGTGGAAGACCAACACCATTAACCAAAGAAGTTTTGGATTTTATTGCAGGAGCAATAAAATCACAGATTATTAAGCCAGGCAAAAAAGCAGGAATATCAACTAAAGAAATTCTTGAGTTGATAGAGGATAAAATAAAAAAGAAATATACAATGAGACATGGAGAAAGATTATTGCATAAGATGGGTTTTTCATTAATAACACCAAGAGTAAACCATATAAGAAAAGATCAAAAAGCCCAAGATAAGTTTAGAGCTAAGTTTAAAAAAAACTTTCCAAAGAGTACTTGGGATATACAATAATTACATTCGATGAAGTAAGCTTCAGACTTGTTCCAGTATACAGAAAAGTCTGGTTTATGAAAGGGGATAAGCCAACCGGTATTTTCTTCTAGAGCAATAAGAAGCTAAACATGTTTGGTGCTTTGATTGATGGTAAGAAACTGTTCTATGAGTTTTACACTTCTCTGAACTCTCTTACTTATATTGCTTTCCTGGATAGTTTTGTAAAACAATTATCCAAGAATAGAAAATATGTCTTCGTACTTGATAATGCACCTTATCATAAGTCATCTGTAATAAAGGAATATCCAGGATTATTAAGCAGGAATATTAAAGTTGAGTTCTTACCACCATATAGCCCAGAATTAAATCCTACAGAAACTTGCTGGAAGATTATACGACAAAACGTAACGAGCTCAACATATTTTCCATCACTGGAAAATATGCAGGAGGAAATTGAGAATTTCCTAAGTAAGCATACTTTTATGCTTAATGTGTCCAATTACTTATGTCGCTGACTAATTAACAGAAAAAAATCCTGTTACTTTGAAAAAAGATATTCTTGATTGTTTTATGGACTTAAATAATTTAATTAAAGGAGATTATGAATTATTTTATAACTTTAATAAGGAAAGATTGCTTAAACTGCAT
>Ga0209541_10000863_pt1 | contig 60206 bp, 74 predicted proteins | sample RifCSPlowO2_01_FD_184027 | JGI IMG/M metagenome (GOLD analysis project Ga0209541, IMG submission 184027) | Groundwater microbial communities from Rifle, Colorado - Rifle CSP2_plank lowO2_0.1 (SPAdes) (version 2) | ecosystem: Environmental > Aquatic > Deep subsurface > Groundwater | place... | reverse complement strand
CATAAATTCTTAACAATTTGCTTCTTTATAAATATTATTCTTTAGTTAATTATAATGGCTCCGTCGTAAGTAATTTCTTTTAATCTATCTAATAAAATTCTACCTAAAAAAATAACAACCTTTATTAGATTAAAATAAAATGATTAGAATATGAACAAAAGAGGTCAAATATTTATTACTATAGCAATTATTGTTATTATATTTGTCTACATTGGTTTAAAAATATATAATACTATGACTATAGATAAAGGACAAGAGGAATATACTTATTTGAAAGAGAATTATAACACTGAATTAACTTATGTGAAAAATAAATGCATAGCAGATGGAAAGGATCCTGATGTTTGTGCTCAAAAGTTTACTGATGTTTTCTTGGAGTTATATGCAAAGAAAATAGATCCTAATTTTGGTATAGTAACAATATATAGAGATTCAGAAGGAAGTATAATAATCAGAAATTCAATGATGGCAGGAAATTGGATTACTGTACAAAGTGATGTAGAGGATGTTGCTATTAATATTCCCTCTCAGTATAATGAAGTAAAGGGAGATATTGAGATAGAAGGTTTAGGTTTACTTTCACATACAAAAGTCTCTGCTCCACTATCTGTTTGGGGAGAAGAGATATCTGCTATTGAAATGAGTTCTGAAGAACTTAAAAAATTAAAGATATGTATTCCTAGTTATGGTGAGAATGCTTGTTTCACATTTACAGAAGAGGAATTAGCAGCTAAAGATTCGTTTAATATTATTGCTTCACAGGCATGTCCTGATGGAGAAGAGACAGAGACTAAATGTTCTGATGATCAAAAAAATGAAGAGGGTGAATGTAAGCCTAATGCTACTTTTTACACTAACAGATGTACTCAAACAACTTCATTAATTTAATAAAAAATTATTCGTTAGGTATTAAATTTATTTCTAAAACTTTGTAACTATAATCTGGATAAGGATATGGTGTACAAGTATCCTTTGTAATTACATAAATAAGTTGATATCCAGTTATACTCTCTCTAAATGCTCTGCAGGAATTACAATCAATATGATGAGTACCATTCATACCAACTGTGCAAGTAATATCTTCTTTTCCAGAAGGATTACTTACTTCATTACAAATAGTAAATTCTTCATCTTCTCCATATTCATGATTTGGATTAGTTTCTTCATCCTGAAACCAAGCTCTAACCATGATAGGGGGGGTATTACAATTCTCACACCATTCAGGAGAATTTATTTCTAAAGAATTGCAATAATCTAAATCATTAAAAACATAATCATCTAAACCTGCATCTCTATTAACATGATCAGATCCTAAATCTATAGAATAATCATCTCTTGAAAGATCATTTAAACTTTGATCAAGATTATTATCATATTCTAATGAATCAAGTAAAATATCTGATTCTCCATGAATTTCTGAACTTGAATCTTCACTAGGATAATCTCTTCTCCTTAAGTCTATAGGATTTATTCTATCTTCTAAAGAGCTATCAGCAGGTTGATAAAAATCATCTAAATTTCTATCTGCCAAACCTAAATCAGTATATTCTTGAATTTTTATATCTTTATTTTGTACAGAATTACCACAACCTAAATATAATAAACTAGCTAAACCAACCCCATAGATTGAATATCTTAATTTTCTCATTTTAACCACCTATAAGTAATATAATTACTATTTAAATGTTTTGGTGGCCAATAATGTAAAGTCCTTAATTTATTTCCCACCTTAAATGATTTGTTTATTATAGCAAAATTAAATAAAAAGAATTAATTTTTGGAATAGTACCTTTAAATGCAGAAGTTTATGCCCAATCTGAACAATATGGAATGATGAGTGGTACATATTGGCTGGATAATTACACTTTTATTAATTCATTATTTTTATATGCTCTTTTAAGGAAATCATAATTTTTTCTTTTTTAATAGTAAAGAATTTACCACCACAGATACACTAGACAAAGCCATTGCCCCACCAGCAATTATTGGACTTAATAACCAACCAGTAAATGGATACAAAACACCAGCAGCTATAGGAATTCCCAAACAATTATAAAATAAAGCCCAAAACATATTTTGTTTTATTTTTTTAATAGTAAACTTTGATAATTTTATAGCCTTAACAACATCCATTAAATTATTTTTCATTAGGACGATATTTCCAGTTTCCATTGCAACATCAGTTCCAGAACCCATTGCAATACCAATATCTGCTTGTGCCAAGGCTACAGCATCATTAATCCCATCTCCAATCATAGCAACCTTTCCTTTTTTTTGTAATTTCTTTACATAATTAGCCTTGTCTTCTGGTAGAACCTCTGCAAAATAATTTTTAATTCCAGCCTCTTTTGCTATAGCATTAGCAGTTTTTTTATTATCCCCTGTAATCATATAAACAGCTATATGTAATTTTTTTAATTTATTTATTGTAAAAAAAGCATCCTCCCTTATTGTGTCCTTAACAGCAATTACTCCAATTATATTCTTTGCATTTCCTAAAAGTAAAACTGTTTTTCCTTGTTCCTCTAAAGAATTTATTTCATTTAAATGTTTTTTTAATGAAACATTATTCTTTTCTAATAATCTTTGATTCCCCAAAAAATAAACATTTTTACCAATCTGTGCCTTTATTCCATGACCAGGAATAGCCTCGAATTTAGTAACCTTAGTTAATTCTAAATCTTTAGCCCTTTCTAGAATAGCATCTGCTAATGGATGTTCAGATTGTTTTTCTATAGATGCTGCAATCTGTAAGATATCATAATCCTCAAAATTAACTATATCAGTAACCTTTGGTTTTCCTTGTGTTATTGTTCCTGTCTTATCAAAAATAATATACTTTAATTTATAAGCATTTTCTAGGGCCTCAGCATTCTTAATTAAAATACCGTTTCTTGCCCCCTTTCCTGTCCCAACCATTATTGCTGTAGGTGTAGCCAAACCAAGGGCACAAGGACAGGCTATAACAAGCACAGAAACAGATGTTATTAATGCAAAACTTAAACTTTCTGTAAAGTACCAAACAGAAAAAGTAATTAAAGCTATAACAATCACAATAGGGACAAAATACGCAGAGACTAAATCTGCAAACCTTTGAATAGGGGCCCTTGTAGTTTGTGCATCTTCTACTAGTTTTATTATCTGTGCCAATGTTGTTTCAGAGCCTACCTTTGTAGCTTTGAATGTAAATGATCCATGTTTATTTATAGTGCCCCCAATAACAGAATCCCCCTTATTTTTTTCTACTGGAATACTTTCTCCAGTAATCATTGACTCATCTATTGATGAATGTCCATCAATAATTATACCATCTACAGGAATCTTATCTCCAGGTTTTACCAGAATAATATCTCCTTCAATAACATCTTCTATTTTTATTTCTATTTCTTTATTATTTCTAATCACTATAGCAGTTTTTGCAGATAAAGACATTAATTTTTTAATTGCTTCTGATGTCTTTCCCTTTGCAATAGCCTCTAATAATTTCCCTAAAATTACTAAAGTAATTAAAATTGCAGCAGCTTCAAAATATTGTTCACCTTCCCCACTTAATGTAGCATATATACTAAAAAGATAAGCTGCACTTGTACCTATAACAATCAAAGTTTCCATATTAGCAGTTTTATTTTTCAAAGCATTAAGAGCGCTTTTATAAAAATTAAAACCCACGTAAAACTGCACTGGAGTAGCTAATAACCAAAGAATATAATTTCTAAAGGGAAAATCCATAATAAACATTCCTAATATTAATGCAGGTACAGAAAAAATAGCCCCGATTATAAGTCTTGATTTTAAATCATTAATTTCTTTTTTTCTAATTTTTGCTTCTTTATCTGAGGATATTGCACTTGCTAGATAACCAGTATAACCTAGATTTTTAATCTCTTTTAAAAAATTTTGTTCATTTATTTTATCTGAATCATACTCAATAGCAGCCTTTTCTGTAGAAAAATTAACTATGGCCTTTTTTACTCCATTTACCTTATTTAATCTTTTTGTAATTAAGGTAGCACAACTAGCACAATGCATTCCTTTTATGCTAATTATTGTTTTTTTATTCATTTTTCTTTAAAATGATTAAATACATCCCTTAAAATGCACCAACAAAAATTATCTGATAACCTAAATATTTTTTCTTTACCCTTTTTTTCAAATACAATAATATCTCGATCTTTTAATAATCTTAATTGATGAGATATCCCAGATAAACTGATTCTATCCCTTCCAACTAATTTATGTATATCATTCACATTTTTTGGTTCATTTTCTAATGATAGCAATATATTTAATCTCGTTTCATCACTTAATGCTGAAAAAAAGTTTATTATATTTTTATTTATTTTTTCCATAAATTTGAACACTTGCTCAAGTATTTAAATTTTATGAACTTACGTTTATGTGTCATCACTCTCTAAGGTAACAATGCACCAAAACCATTAAAAATACCAAACTTATACATATATATAATAATGGAAATACCAATATATCTTAAACTAAAGAAAAGAATGCATAAAGATGTAGCTTATGCCCAAGATATAATAGTTGAAGAGCTATATAAAGTTCTTCCAAATACAGTCATTCATGGAGGAACAGCAATTTGGAGATGCTATAAAGGCAACAGATTTTCTGAAGATATTGATGTTTATATGGATCTAGAAAAAGAAAAAATAGATCTTTTGTTTGAAAATCTAAAGAAATTAGGATTTATAATCATTAAAAAAAGAATAAAAGGAAACTCACTTTATTCAGTTTTAAGCTTAAATGATACACAAGTACAGTTAGAAGCAGTATTTAAAAAAGAAAACAAATTTTTAAAAGAATATGAAACTAGTCAAGGTTTATTTCTAAATGTTTATACTTTAACTCCTGAAGATTTAATAAAAGAAAAGACTAAAACTTATTTAAAAAGAAGGAAAATAAGAGATTTATATGATGTTTTTTTCTTATTAAGATATGTAAAAAACAAAGAAGAAATAAAAAACGAACTTGAACAATTTATTTTGAATTTTGAGCAGTCAATTGATCCAGAAAACTTACAAATAATGATCTTAACGCCACCAATTCCAACTATAAAAGAAATGAAGGAGTATATAGAACGATGGGTAAAATAAAATATAATATAGAAGAATTTATAAAAAAAACACCGATATTTGATATAAATTCTTTAAAAAAACTAAGTAATGACAAATATGTTTATTTATTATTAAATAAATTATTAAAAAAAGGAAAGATTAAACGATTAACAAGAGGCTATTACACAATTCATGATGATCCTTCTTTATTAGTATTTTGTTTTAAACAAGCTTATTTAGGTTTACAAGATGCTATGAGCTTACATAATTTATGGGAGCAGGAAACAATTCCAATAATTATTACAACTCAAAAAGTTAGAACTGGTTTAAGAAATGTTAACGGTAATAATGTTTTAATTAAAAGAATAGATAAAACTTTATTTTTTGGCTTTGATTATTATAAACAAGGCGAATTTTATCTACCATATTCAGACAAAGAGAAAACAGTAATAGATATGGCTTATTTTAAACAAAACTTTAAGATTAATAAAAAATTAGATAAGAAAAAATTAGAAGAATATCTTAAAAAATATTCAAAAGAATTTAGAGATGAATTTTATAACTTTACGAAGTTAAAGTAAAGCTATAAAATTTCTTTTAATTTATTCTTCAACTCAGAAATCTTAACCCTTATTTGTTTCTCAGTATCTCTATCACGAAGAGTAACATCATCATTTTTTAAAGAATCATAATCAATAGTTACACAGTAAGGTGTACCAATTACACCATTTCTTAAATATCTTTTTCCAATTGAACCAGAAACATCATAATTAATAACGAATTCTTCTTCTAACAATTTTTTTACTTCTAAACTCCTTGCAACTAATTCATCTTTTTTCATTAACGGTAAAACAGCAACATCAACTGGAGTCATATGATAAGGTAGTTTAAACATAGTCTTACCCTCTTCAACACCTTTTTTTTCATAAAATAAATCTAAAAGAGCAAAAGTAGGTCTATCTGTACCAAAAGCAATCTCTAAAACATGAGGTACAAATTTGTCTCCATTATCGTTAACAGCAATCATTTCTTGTTTTGAATGTTTACCATGTGTTGTTAAATCATAATCTGTTCTATCATGTATCCCACATACTTCAAACCAACCATAACTTCTTAATGAAATTTCAACATCCCATGCATCGTCTGCATAAAATGCTTTCTCATCTGAATGATGTTGTCTTAGCCTAATCTTATCTTTTGGCACACCCATATTAATAAATTGCTGATAAGCCAACCAAACACACCATGCATAAGCCTTAGTTTTAATATACTTATTTTTTATTGCATCTTCAACAGAAATTAATTCATTATTTTTACTATCTTTTTGACTTTTTTCAGACCAAAAGGGTAATTTATTTTTTTTAATTTCTTCATATTTTTCCCAATTATTTTTTTCTTTAGGTTCGATAAAGATCTGGCCTTCTGCTTGTGTAAATTCACGACCCCTTAAAACATTTTGTCTTGGAGAAATTTCATTTCTATACGCCTTACCAATTTGAAATACTCCTATTGGTAATTTTTTTCTGAAAAAATTATAAAATCGTTTATAGGGTAAATAAGTAACTGTAGCAGTTTCAGGTCTTAAACCACACTCCTTTTCTGCTACAATTGTTTTCATCATTAAACTTTCATTTTCAATGTTTTGTATAAATTCAGCTCCGCAGGATAAACATTTAATTCCATTTTTGTTTAATAGATTCAACATATCATTGTTAGGCATTGCAGCAATAGAAATTTCTAATGCTTCTTCTAATAATTTATCTACTCTAAATATAGAATTACATTTTGAACATTTAATTACTTTATCCACAAAAGTATTCCAGTGTCCAGAACCTATCCAAACCTCTTTAGGTAGTACAGTTGGACCCTCTAATTCCCATAATCCATTCTGTTGAAATGTTCTTCTCACAGAATTTTCTATTTTATTCTTTAATAATTTGCCCATAGGACCATAGGTATAAAACCCAGCTAAACCACCATAAATTTCTGGTTCTGGCCCCCAAATGAATCCTTGCTCTTGTAAAAAGGCTGCTAGTTCTTTTTGAAATTCTTGTTTATTCATTATTATTTTAGATTTTTTTATATTTATAAAAATATCTACTCGATTAAATCATTAAAAATCATAGATGGTATCAATAGACTTAAAGTAATATAAGAATCTAAAAAACTTAAACATTTAATATTTATAGATTTAATTAATAATCAAGTAGCCCACTTAATACCAATAGAATAAAGTAAAATTTTAGTAACTTTAAATTTCATTATAATCGCACAATATTAGATTGAATTAAATTCAGTTTATAGAATTTATAATGTTGTCCACAAAATAGAAATATTTATATATAATGTGGACAATAATGATATTATGGTATACATTGATAAAATAAAGTCTGGAAAAAAAACCTTTTATTATCTTGGAAAGACTATACGTATAGGCGAAAATAAATGGAAGAAAATAAGAATTAAACTAGGAGAAAAAGAACCTACGCGAGAAGAAGTAGGTACGAAGCTCAAAGAGCTTCGGCTTGAGGAGTATAACCTTTATAACCAAGATTACTTGGATGCTCATAAATTAGAGGTTATTGATGATTTTAAGGAAGTTTACAATAATCATCGCAAAACTATACCAAAAACTGTTGTTGAGAAAGAAGAAACTGATTTTATCATTAGATTTACATATAATTCTAACGCTATTGAGGGAAATAGACTAACGCTAAGAGACACGTATTTGATTATCAAAGAAAAACAAATTCCATCAGGAGCTCCACCAAAAGACTATAATGAGGCAATCAATGGAAGAGAAGCATTTGAATTTATTAAAAAATATAAAGGAAAACTTACCATAGAATTTTTGGAAAAATTAAATGATATTTTAACGCAAAATACCGGAGTTGTTTATCCTGGAAGAATTCGCTTTTTTCCGGTTAAAATTGAAGGAGCGGAACATATTCCACCAGAACCAAAGGAAGTTAGGTCTTTATTAAAAAAAATGATTAAGTTTTATTATACAAATAAACGAAAAATTCATCCATTTGTTTTGGCTTGTTTAACACACGCACAATTTGTGGAGATCCATCCATTCGAAGATGGAAACGGTAGAACTGGAAGAGCGCTAATGAACTGGATTTTGATGCAGGCTGGATATCCTAAAGTCTTTGTTTCTGTAAAACTTAGATCAAAATATTACGAAGCTATCGATTTTCATAATATGAAAAACATTAAAGGATATTGTGAGAAAATGTTTGAATTGCTTATGGAACAGTTTAAACTATAAGGTTATCCACTTTTTATTTGTATTTTTGTGGATAATAATATTCATTGTTATTATTTAGAAAAGATGAAGATTTATTAATAGATAAATAACTAGAAAAACTAATAGATCATAGCGTATGAACTGCATTTAGTTCAAAAGATACTGAGACAATTGGATTTAAAAAGTGAATTTTTGTTACAATACTAAAAGATGAAATGACTAATATCTATAAATAAAAGAAATTAAAATGTAATGTAAACTCTACGGGGCATGGTTCTTAAGATAAATTGTTATTTCTATCAATTTTCTCCACTTATTCTTTCCCAAATCAAAAGTAAATCCTGCCTCTTCTGTGTTAGAAACAATAACTGATCTAGATCTTAAGCAATTAGAATTAGAAACTAAAATACTGCGATTAAAATATAGTCTCTGAATCTATAAATTAATTTGAAAAATTACATAGGAAAAGAATATGAATATATAGAGTGACAACAAAGTAAACCATAAAACCACTTATTTAAATGCTTCGTATAATTAATTCTTTTTCACTCAAAAACTCTTCTTTGCCAGATTTCATCCATTTGAATAATCTTCTTCCCTTCAATCCTAGGACAAGCAGTATTAACAAAAATATCTATTCCCTTAAAATCCTCTAATTTATCTAAATTAAAAGTATCTCCAACAAAAATATAACAATCCTTTTTAATCTTTTTCTTCAATTCTAAAGCTAATTTTAGCCTATTTTGACCATCTTTCAATGAAACTAAAATTCCAATAGTTTTAGCATGTAAAAATTTATTATAATTTCTTAATTTTCTTAACTTATAATCTTCTAATTCTTTTTTAGAAATCTTATCTCCTGTCATAACATAAACATCTTTTCCTGTTTTTCTAGCAATCTCTAAAGCATGAAATCTCCCCTCAGATAATAAAAAATAACAATCAACTATATTTTTAATTCTTAAAGCATTTTCAACATTGCAACCTAAAACCTGACCACCATAAATTCCTTTTAATTCTTTTAATTGATCCAAATATTGTACTGTAGCAACCAAACCAACTTTTTTATCTTCTAATTCTTTAGGTAATTTTACTTTAATATTTGATTTTACAGGAATAAATAATCTTTTCATAAAATTATTAAAATAAAAGTTTATAAAAAGTTAATGTTTCAAAAATTAACTAAGTCAGCTAATGTTCTTTTTAATAAGCCATAAATGTCTTTTTGATAATAAAGTTCACCAACAGGAATTTTATTTTGTCTACCATAGACATACCCGCAAATTTCTTGTCTTTTAAAAAAACTTACAGAAACCAAATCAGAATGAGGCATATCAATAGCTATAACCAATCCTTTTTGTTCATGATCCTTAAAAAGTATATCTAATTTTTTTGCTATTTCCTCCAATTGTTCCATTTTATAACCATTTAAAATTCTCTGTTCCATCATTATCTAATAAAAATAATGACTTATTTAAAGATTTCGTAAAAATTCAATTAATTGTTTATTATTTTCATATTTCAAAGTTTGCTTGATTTCACCTTTTAAATTGTATTCAACTAAAGTTTGCCATTTCCAAGAATATGCAAATAGTCTAATTGAATTAAAAATTCCAAAAATAATGTTCTTTTCTAATAATTCCCTTTGATTTAATATTAATCCAGCAATTTTTATTAATTGTTTTTCAACCCCCTTAATATTTGTTCTTTTCCCTTCAAAGATAAAAATTATTTTATTTCTACAAGCCACATGATCTATTTCACATTCTTTATTATAGAATTTATTATACAAAATATATCCACTATTCACTTTTTCAAAATTAGCAAATAATAAAGCTGAATGAAACTTACCTTCATACGCTCTTTTCATAAAATTATTAAAATCAAAGTTTATAAAAAATTAATTATTTCCTTAATTTACTAATTACTGTTTTCTCAGAAATAATTGCAGAATTGCCAGTAGGATCTTCAATTATTATTTTCAACTTCTCATCTCCACATTCAACTTTCCATATTTTTTTCAATAAATTCTTAGCCTTCTTCCTAGCATCATCATCCTCAGCAGTATCTCTTTGGTCTTCTAATACTTTTTTAATTCTTTTAATAAATCCCTCAATATTAGTTACATAACCCTCAGAAGCAATACCTGGTTCAATAGTTATTTTTAAAGCAGGTATCTTAACAACTGCACTTCCACTCTTAACAAATCTAACCTCAAAATCCTTCTTAGAATTTATTTCAAATTCACATTTACATGGGTCTTTTTCTTCTTCAAATTCAACATCACTAATCTTATAATCACATTCTGCATCCTCACAATGCATCCCAAAAACAAATGCTTTTCCAAAATAAGGAATTTCTATCTCCTCTTCATTTAATATCAAAGTCTTTTTTTGACATAAAGGACATAATTCACCATTTATTTTTTCCATATAAAATCAAATCAAGAAAAGTTTTTAAATTTAACCTAAACAATTGCAGAATAGAAACCATATTTTCTATCAGAATGTTTAATCTCATCAAATAGTTTTTTACCTATATTTTTTGCTAAATTTAATGTATATTTATCTTTAAGTAAGGAAATCTTATCTTTTCTATGTGTTTTGTCAATATACCAACAAACACCATAACAAACAGAAGCTGGTATTATTCTCATACCCATCATTGTGCACGCCTTCATTAAATCAGGAGAAACAGAATCCCCTTCTTTACTAACATTGATAAATGCAGTATATTTTCCATAAAGTCTTTGTTTATATAGCTTAGAACTATCTTTAGCATACCTAATAGAATTATTAAGATTTTTTCCATCGCCCCATAATTCTTCAACACCACCATCTAAAGCGCATAATCTTGAAAGCATAATTTGCATAAGAGCCGGTCTAGAATAGAAACTAGTAAAACTAGAAAATATTATTCCATCAGCTTCTCTCATAGCTTGATAAACAATCCACATATCATCTCCTTCATCATAAAAATGTTTATCTTGAATTTTTTTCAAAAATGTATTTTTATCTAGTTTATTATATGCATCTTCCAAAGAAAAATTTTTACCATCCTCTAAAAATATTCTCGGACTTTTTCTAGGATAACAATCACACATATTTAATTCTTCATTGAATCTGCATTGTGCAGGACAAGTAGAATAACATTCTTTACATGGATGTATTTTTAATTCTCTCAGATTAATTAATTTTATTTTAGCTCCATATTTTTTAGCCTCTTTTAGGCTTATCCTTAAAAGCTCTAGAGATATAGGATCTTCTTTAGCACATTCGTATTTACCCCTATATGCTGTAGAAATACCCAAAATTTTTATTGGATTTTCTTTAGTCATTTCCTTCACCATAGAAATTAGAATTTTATTTTCTTTAAAAATATTTTTAAATAGTTAAGCTTAAACATATAGATGAATAAATTAGAAATATTTAAAAAAAATACAGAAGAGATAATAACAGAGGAAGAGCTAAAGCAAATTCTTAGGAAAAAAAATCCTATTGTTTATTGTGGTTATGAACCATTTGGAAACCTACATCTAGGTCATTTTGTGACTATTACAAAATTAATTGAATTAAAAAAAATAGGTTTTCAAGTAAAGATATTGCTTGCTGATGTTCATGCATATTTAAATAAAAAAGGAAATGAAGAAGAAATCAAAAAAGAAGTTGAGAATTGGGAAAAAACAATAAAAGCAATAGGATTAGACGCAAAAATTATACTCGGAAGTAGTTTTCAATTTACAGAAGAATATCAAAAAGATGTTATGAGATTAGCACAAGCAACAACAATAAATAGAGGATTAAGGAGTATGCAACAGATAGGAAGAGATTTGAAAAATGCAACAATTTCTCAATTATGGTATCCATTAATGCAAGTAGCTGATATTAAATATTTGAAAGCAGATATAGCCTTGGGTGGTTTAGAACAAAGAAAAGTGCATATGATAGGAAAAGACGTAGCACATATTCTAAACTATAAGTTTGTTGCATTGCATACTCCATTAATAACATCCTTGAAAGGACCAGATCAAAAAATGTCTAAATCAATCCCAGGATCAGGAATAAGCATTACAGATGATTATGAAGAAATAAAAAGAACAATAAAAAACGCCTATTGTCCTGAAAAAATAAGAGAAAATAACCCAATTTTACAGATTGTTAGATTAATAATATTTCCTAGAATAACTCTTTTTGAAATAAAAAGACCAGAGAAATTTGGTGGAGATTTGAAAATTAAATCATATAAAGAACTAGAAGATTTGTATATAAATGCTAAACTTCACCCATTAGATTTAAAAAATGCAGTAACTGAATATTTAGAAAAAATAATTTCACCTATAAGAAGAAATTGGGTCTAACTCTTTGTAGATTCAATCCGTTCCCATCCATCTTTTTGTTCTTTAAATCTTATATCTTTATAAATCAATAGCCATAAATATAATCTTGCAGGATAAAGTAATAAAGACCAAGCAAATTGCTTTGGAGTCTTAGCATAAAATAACGGTCTATACCATCCATGAGATAATTCTTTCAAAGGAGAACGCATTTTTATAGGATTTTTCATAAAATTATTTATCTGAACATAGCCACCAGCAGATCTTTTTTTTTGTTTTATCCAATCCTTAAAATTATTTGGATATTTAACAAAAACCCTAGCATTTGGCGCATATTTAATATTATATCCCTTTTTATGAATTAATTCTGAAATATAATGATCATCAGATAAAGCATTTGTAGGGATTTTTTTTATAATATTTCTTATTGCATACAAATAACCAGAGCAGACAATAAACTGATTATTTTTTTGTTTTTGTAATCTAGTTTTATGTGCACCTTCATCTGTCAAAAGATGAGACCAGTAGCCAAAAATATTATCTTTAGGATTAAGAGATATAGGTCTACCAGTTACAGCACCAACATTTTTATCTTTAAAAAATTTCAATAATTCTCTTACAGAATTTTCTGAACTATACACATCTCCATCTGTTAAGATTAAGAATTGACCTTTTGCTTCTTTAAAGGCAATATTTAAAGCAGTAGGTTTCCCTTTTTGTGGATCTTTAATTATCTTTACATTATATCTTTTTGCAACATCAATTGTTTCTTTATCTGGAGCTATAACAATAATTTCATAATAATTTAAGTTCTGTTTTAAAAAAGAGTCTATAGCCCTTCCAATTGTCATTGGTTCTTTCCATGATGTAATTATTATTGATAGTTTCATAATCGTTTAATAATACTTTTTCCATCAGAATCATCTATATTATAGCCCTTACTTCTAATCTCCTCACGAATTTTATCTGCTTCAAACCAATTCTTTTCTTTTCTTAATTCTAGTCTTTTTTTAGTCAATTCTATTATTTCTTTAGGAATCTCTTCTTCTTTTAAAACTCCAAGAACAGAATCAATTTTTTCAATGAATTCTAGAAGTAAAACAGAATCTTCTTTGCTAAATCTTTTTTCAGCTAATAAAATATTTGCCTCTTTCAAAAATTCATATAAAATATTCAAAGCACCAGAAATTTCAAGATCATCATCTAGCTTTTTAATAAATTCTTTTTCATATATTTTAATCATCTTAATTGTATTCTTATATCCTAAAGAATCTGAATCATATTCTTTTAATCTTCTTGTAAAATCCTTTAATTTTTCTAAAGAATGCTTTGATTGTTCTAACATATCTTCAGAATAATTTAATGGTGCCCTATAATGGGAGGTTGTTAATAAGAACCATCTTATAACTAGAGGATCATATTTCTTATAAATATCCCTCAATAAAAAAAAATTTTCTAAAGATTTTGACATTTTTTCATCATTTACAGTAACAAAACCATTATGCATCCAAAACCTACTGAATTGTTTTTTTATGATAGCCTCAGTTTGTGCGATTTCATCCTCATGATGCGGAAATATTAAATCTTGTCCTCCCCCATGAATATCAATTCTTTTTCCTAAAATTTTTGTAGACATAGCAGAGCATTCAATATGCCACCCAGGTCTGCCTTTTCCCCATTTAGATCCCCAAAATGGTTCGCCCTCTTTATAGAATTTCCATAAAACAAAATCCTCTGGATTTCTTTTATTTTCATTATTAATTCGTTTTCCTGCCTCTAAATCTTCAATCTTTTGATGGCTTAATTTTCCATAATCCTTAAATTTAGAAATATCATAATAAACCCCGTCCCCAGAGATTATATACGTATAGTTATTTTTTTCTAATTTTTTAATAAGAGATATCATTTCTTTAATATACTCGGTTGCTTTTGGTTGAACATCTGGTTTTAAAATATTTAATTTACTATAATCTTCTTCATATGCAGTAATCATTTCTTCTGTGAGTTGTTTTTCAGTTAGATTTCTTTCTTTAGCTCTTTTAATTATTTTATCATCAATATCTGTATAATTGCTAACAAACCTTATGTTATATCCTTTAAATAATAAATAACGCCTTAATAAATCAAAAACTACTGCACTCCTCCCATGACCCAAATGAGCATAATCATAAACAGTTGGACCACAAACATATATTTTTATTAATTTCTTCTTTAAAATCTCTTTTTCTCTAGTTAGTGTATTATATAATTTTAACATATGGTTTTAGAATTATAAGTCAATTTAAATATTTCTAAATGATATTACCAAGAATTAAAATAATAAAGATACCTAATGTATTTAAAAGATAGGATATTATTAAAAATACTTTTGTAGAAATTTTTGTTAGACTAGCAAGTAATGTTACCCCAATCTCATCTGGTAGAGGTGAAATAATAATAAAGCTAGCTATAAGTAAAATAAAATATTTTTTTAAAAAGTCAGTTTTATTTATCTTAAAAAATCTTTTTTGTAACAAACTAATTTCATCCTTGAATGATATTTTTATAAACCTAAATATAGTAAGATCTGCAATTAATGCACCCAATGCACCCAAAAAGCCAGCTAATAAAATATTTTTTTCTTTTGCTAATAGTAATAATAAAACTACAGCGGGTCCAGATGTAAATCCATAAGAATATAATATTCCAGCAATAAAAATACCAACATAACCAAGAGATAATATACGAAACGGTAAAAATATATTTCCATAAAAGATAATTATAGCTAATACATACGTCAAACCTAACAGAGTAAATTTTGGGTATTTCATAAATAGATTATGTCATTCTCATTTATAAATTATTTCTTTATGAACCAATCATTTTTTTAATAAATAATTAATATCTATTTTATGTTTACGTCTTTAAGAATAAGAGATTCTTTTATTAGGTTAAATAGAATTTTAAAAAAAGAAGAAAGGGCTATAATAGTATATTTTGATTTAAATAATGAAATTTTAAGGTTAACAATAGCTTTTAAAAAGTATAACTTAAATAAAAGATTAGAAAACGAAGAAAAATTTAAAAAAACCATAAAAGACTGTTTAAACAAATTAAAAGGATTAATTCTAAAGGAGCTTAGTGATTTAAATAATTCTAAGGATAATTTATTATTTTTATTAGAAGGAGATATCATTTCTAAAGATATTAAAATAATTCTTGAACAAAATCATATCAAACTCAACGATGTAATTAATGAAATCCTGAAAATTAATGAAACAGAGGTTGATAGATGTGTAACTAGCTATGGTAAACAATTATCTCTTTTATTAGAAAATTCAGATGAAATAAATCAGAAATTAAAAGAAACATTTTTGGATAATGATAGCATAGATATCATTATTACCAAATTAAAGATCCAAGGAGTTATTTTAGAAGCAGTAATTGAAAATTTCAAAGAATTTAAGGATTATGTTAAAAAAGAATTGTTTAAAGGAAATTTTGTAATGTCTAGAAGAAGATTCTTAAGGGGGGTTGGTGAAACAGCTGTCTTAAGTGCATTAAGCGGTTCATTTGTTCACAGTTCTCTTAATTTAATAGCAGCCTATTATTTATTACTAAGTCATAAATTACCGAGAAGAAATGACAATGCTCTAGCAATTTTGATCTCTAAAGATTTCCCATTAAGTTTAGCTGGTGAATTAATATTAATAGGTTATATATCAAGAATAGAATTGGCATTTAGGTTTAAAGCTAAAATTATAAAAAAAGATGCAACTTCAGAGGATTTAGAAAATTGTTTACTTGATCAAAAAATACAAAATATTGTTATTGCTGGTCATGGAACATATAGGACATGGAGAGCTACAAATAGTGTTGTAAATGATGTTTTTTTCAAAAAGATATTTTCTTTTCAGGAGCTAGGTATTTCAATAATACGTGGATATCCCCTTATAAAAAAACAGGTTATTTGATTAAACATACATGTGGTGGTTCAAGTTCAGGTAAGGATGCAGGATATTTAAGAGAAAAGGGGGTTATTTTTGGTAAGCCTTTATTTGAGGAAGATAATATCTTTTGTTTAAACCGACTTGGGTCTGCACTGGAATTTTATATATATGTTTTTCCAGAAGAAAGTGAATATCTTGATAAATTTGTAAATAAAGCAGAAGAATTATTTAAAAAAATAAGATCATAATTATTTCTTCATACTAATCTTCAATTGAACATATTCATGCATTCTTTTCAAAAATTCATGTCTTTCTTCAATCTTTAAAATATCAGAATATCCTTGTAAAACTAAATGAATTCCAAATGGCGAAGGAACCAAAGTATTCATTTCTTTAACCTTAATTTTTTCATTCTCAATCAATCTAACAATATCAATAGCATTCTCTAAATCCATTAGATCATTTAAAATTTCTCTACGTGCTTCTTTTAGAATAGGAAAATCCTCAGAAATACTCCGAACAGCACTTAATAAGATCATAGAACTTACTTGCTGCCTTCCAACAGTTTTTATATTTCCTTTATATGATCTCAATATCATTAATGCCCTACCAGCACAATGTCTAAATCTTCTTCTTAAAATCTCAGATTTATCAATAGCTAATCTCAAAATATCTTCTAATTCTTTAGATTTTAATAATTTTAAAGCATTCAAACCATTAATTTTTTTTGTAGAAGACAAATAAAATCCATTATCACTTATTCCCACTTCAATATCTCTATTCTGAGTTCTAGCGACTATAAATGCAATTGATCTAGATAAACAATCATTTACTCTTCTTCCAAATAAAGTATGAAAAATAACATATAATTTACCCCTTTCATCAATATAATTCTCAATAACAATTTTAGTTTTATGGGGTATCGTTAAATAATTATATTGAATTTTAAAATAATTATAAATCGCTTCAGCAGCAATTTCATCAACGTAAAGATATGAATTAATAAAGTCTAAAACCTCTTTTTTAGATAAGCTCATTTTCTCTTCCATTAATTTTCTAAATGTTTGTATTTGCATAGCTAAATCAAAAGATAATGGTAAATTATCTGAAAACCACCTAGGAACTGTTGGCAATCTACCCACAGCACTTCTAACAGTTACACTCATTCCTCTTGCACTTCTAAATTCATAGGTGCTTCCACCCAAAACAAATATATCTCCCACCTTTAATTTCTCTAAAAAGGCCTCATCAATAGTTCCAATTATAAAATCATTTAATTTTACTTTTATCCCCGTTTGATCAGGAATAGTTCCGATATTAGTCATATAAATTACTCTAGCTAATCTTCCTTTTTTACCTAAAGAACCATCATTTCTCCAAATCTTACCATAAACATTTCTTTCTTCTAAAGATAAATATTCTCCACTCAGATATTTTAAAATATCCTCATAATCTTTATAACTTAAATCTCTATAAGGATGTGCATTTTTTATTATCTTAAATAATTCTCTCTCATCCCATACTTGTTCTAATGACATTCCAACTATTTGTTGAGCTAAAACATCTAAACAATTATTTGGAATATGTATTCTATCAATCTTTTTCTCTAAAGCATCTTTTAATAAACAACTACATTCAACCAAATCATCCCTATCAGTAACAATAATTTTACCATTTGTAATTCCTTCAACTTGATGATTTGATCTCCCTAATCTTTGTAATGCCCTTGCAACAGACTTAGGAGAACCAATACAGATTACCAAATCAATATAACCAATATCCAAACCCAATTCTAAAGATGTTGAGCTAACACAAACTAAAGTTTTACCCAGCTTTAAGTTATCTTCAGTATTAAATCTTAATTCTTTAGATAATGAGCCATGATGAGCACTTATATTGCTTTCATTGTAATCTTCTGGAAATTTTTCTTTCAAATTATGAACAACACTCTCAGTTCCTGCTCTGGTATTTGTAAAGATTAAAGTAGTTTTATGTTCTTGAATTAATTCATGGATCAAATTATACATCTTATTAAATATCTCTTGGTACGAAGTATTAACTAAATCATTTACAGGTGAAACCACCTTTAAATCAAATTTTTTTAGATATTGAACATCCACAATTATACAGTCTCTATTTGTTCCTACTAAAAATTTAGCTATCTCAGAAAGTGGACTAATCGTAGCTGAAGCACCAATTCTACAGATCCCAGGAGAAATATTTTGTAATCTTTCTAAACTTAAAACTAAATGAGTTCCCCTTTTATTCTCAGCTAAAGCATGTGTTTCATCGATACAACACCAGTCAACGCTTTTTAAATGATCTCTAAACTTATAAGATGTCAACATTAACGCCAAAGACTCTGGAGTAGTAATTAAAATATGAGGTGGATTTTTTAGCATATTTACCTTTTCTGCTTGAGTGGAATCTCCTGTTCTAATTAACACTCTTATTCCATATTTTTCATTATTTAATTCTTCAATTTCTTTTAATGGTTCAATTAAATTTCTTTGAATGTCTCTAGATAGAGCTTTTAACGGAGAAATATAAACACAATAAACCCTGTTTTCTAAAATTCCCTTTTTTGCTGAATCTATTAATTCATTTAAGATAGAAAGCATAATTGTTAAGGTTTTACCAGTACCGGTTGGAGCAGATAACAAGATATTATTTCTTTTATAAACCTCTAATATACCATATAATTGTGGCTCGGAAAAATTTTTAAATTTTTTAAAAAACCATTCCTTAATTTCCGGGATTAATAACTCTTTAATATTTTCTTCAGTATCTGGTTTAGTTTTATATCTAATCATTTTAAAAATATTTTCTAGATAGATTTAAAAGTCTTCTGTATATTTGTCTAGTGCATGAATTTTATTAACATAATAAAAAGATGAACTGGTTAGGTTTACATCAAATTTAGAATTTAAACACATTTTGAAGAAAGTAAAATTTTAGTACTTCAAATTTCTTCTCCTAAAATATAATCTCCTTGAACAAATTTTTTAGATTCTATTTACTAAATGGGGGAGGCAAAATCATGAAAATGTGCGAAAACTTTAAATAATACTAAGACAATACTAGGACAATGGCAACAAAATCTATAAAAAGTGAAACTCTTAGCTTCACCGTGCCCGAAATGCTAAGAATGGAATTAGGGGCAATTCCCAAGACAGGATATTACGATAGCACCTCTGAGTTTTTGAGAGATGCAATGAGAACCATTTTAGCAGCAAGAAAGGATCTCAGAATAGCAATAGCGTCTGTTCTCTACAAGGAAGGAAAAATTTCATTAGGGAAAGCTGTAGAAGTTGCAGATGTGAACTACGAAGAGATGAAGAAGATTTTTGTTGATAAAGGTATTAAGTTACGTAGAGGAGCAGTTACCAAAAAAGAAATGGAAGAAGAATCAGGAAACTTGGGAAGTTAAAATAGTCATTCTGGACACTGATTTCCTCAGTTCTTTCTTTAAGATTGGAAAGCTAAAGTTCGTTTTGAATGCATTGAATGTGAAGTACGTTGTAGTTCCATCAACAGTGTATGAAGAAGGCAAAAAATCAAAGTTGGCGGGTGGACGTTTTTCTGGGCGGGCTTTCATAATTGGTAAATTTTATATATGATCTAGAAAGTTAATAATTATGTTACTTATTTCATTAATATTATTTTTAATCTCCTGTTTAGTTTTAGTAGTAAGTGGCGGGTTTTTAGTTAAATTAATCGTCAAGATTGGCTCTTATTTGAGATTAAGCGAATTTGTTATTGCATTTATAATAATCGCTTTTTCTACTTCAATACCTGAACTGTTTGTGGGTATTAATTCTGCAATTAATGGAAATTCTGCATTGTCGTTAGGTAATGTTATTGGGTCGAACATTGCAGATTTAACTTTAGTTATCGGAATTGCTGCATTATTAGGAAGAGGTATAAAGTTAAAAAATCCCCGCATAAAAAAAGATAGTTTGTTCATGTTTTTGATAGCTTTGGTTCCTATTGCATTAATGATATTTGACCAGACTTTGTCTAGAATAGATGGGATCATCCTAACTTCTATTTTCATAATTTATATGTGGTATTTGATTAAAGAACGAAAAGAAGTAAAAGAACAATTTCTAGAAAATAATAGGAAACATATTGCATTAACTTTCTTCTTCTTTATACTTTGTCTAGGCATTCTGTTTTTAAGCGCACATTTCGTTGTAAAATATGCCGTGCAATTAGCTATAGAATTATTATTGCCTGTCATGGCTATAGGATTGTTTTTAGTTGCAATAGGAACCTCTTTGCCAGAATTAGTATTTGAAACAAGAGCAGTTTTAGCAAAGAAAGGAGATTTAGCGCTTGGTGATGTAATGGGCAGCGTTGTTTGTAACTCTACTCTTGTTTTGGGTGTTACAGCAATGATTTCTCCCATAACAAACAGTTTTTTTATATTCATCAGTAGTGCAATTTTTATGGTGATTGTTACATTCTTATTTATGATATTTATCAAAAGTAAAAAAGGTTTATCAATAACAGAATCAGCAATGTTGATAATCTTGTATATTCTATTTATTTTGTTCGAATTTTACTTTAAATCAAAAATCTTCTAGAAAGCCCGTCCATCATTATTCTTCAAATATTTGATTTGATCATTGTTTAGCCAGAACCTCAAATTGCAACTAACGTACGCGATTTAACGAAGCCGGCGAAGCTGATTTGGGTGGAGAAACCTGCAAGGTTTCAGAAGCGTTAAATTCCTGTTCTATTCGTCCGAATACTTGGAGGACTTGATTTTTAATGCAACGATGCTGAAGGCAAAATTTTAGAGTTTTTGGATTACTGATAAATTCGACCGAAGGGAGTGAATATGCCCGAAGGACGAGAGAGGGGCGTCTTGTTTTGGTTCTCTTTAAAAATCCATGATTTTTGAGACACAAGAAATTTACAATTTCTTCGTGTTTTCTGAAAAGAACATTAGGGGTGTCGTTTGTTATCTTTTGAGTAATCAAAAACTTTAAATATTAAATGTATTATTAATCATACATATGTATAAAAAGATTAAATTCACTGAGAATACATTGCAAGTATTATCTCTATTTACAAATGATTTTAACAGAGAATATTATATTAGGGAAGTTGAAAAATTATTGAAGATAAGTCCAAGAACAGCACAGCTTATTCTTGAGGATTTAGAGGACAAGGGAATTATTGAATCAAAAACTAAAGGAAAAATTAAGACATTTAAGTTAAATTCAAGTGAGTTTACTCAGAGGTATCTTGCTTTTGTAGAACAATATAAAGCAATTGCATTTTTAGAGAAGAAGCTTTTAATCAAAGAGATTATAGAAAAAATAATTCCCCACATAAAAGGAATAGGGATAATCTTTGGAAGCTATGTTAAAGGTTTGGAAAAAGAAGGTTCTGATTTAGACATTTTTATTACCGGAAGTTATAATAATGACGAGATAAAAAGAGTTTCAAAAAATTTAGGCATAGAAATAAGTATTAAATGTTATCCTCTGAAAACATTTGAGAAAAATCGGACTAAGGATATTCTTCTGAAAGAAGTTTTAAAAAATCATATAGTTTTTTTAAATGTAGAACAATTTATACGGGTGGTCTTCAAAAATGGATAAAATCAAATGGTGTGCTGGAAAGAAAGAAGGATTAAGTTTAGTTGAGCCAAATTCAAATTTAGCAAATGCTTATATCAAAAAAGCCGAAGAAGCTCTTGAATCAATGAGAGTAAACATTATCAAAGATTGGAAAATTTCTACTGCGTATTATACAGTTTATTTCTCATTGTATGCTGTCCTGATGAAATTGGGTGTAAAATGTAAGATTCATTCCTGTACTATCGAATTTGCAAAAAGATTTCTCAAAGAATATTTTGAAGAGGCAGAGTTAGATTTTACTGAGGACTCATTAAAAGCAAGAGTTGATTCCCAATATTATATTGATAGAACTGTTCCAGATGAACAATATAATCAAATGATTCAGAAAGCTCCTGAATTTCTGGTCAAGTGTAAATCTGTTATTATTAAATTAAACGAGAAAAAAGTTAATGAGATAAGAAATAAATTTCAAAAGGAAGTAATCAAAAAATTAAATAATAGAGATGTTATAGTTTCATTATAAATAGGTTAAAATAAACAGAATATATATAATTATTAGTTGTATTCTTCTTCCTAATTTAGTTTCTGCGTCAACAACAATTACCGATACTAATATAGAAACAACTGGAAATATAATGATAGGACAAAAAATGAAACAGAGAAGGATATAATCAAGAAAGAAATTGTAGATAAGAATAAACTAATTTTATATTCTATTATACTTTTAATAATTAGTTTTATTATATTTTACTTGAAGAAAGATTATTTTAAAAAACTAATTAAGAAAATAAAAATCTAAGTCTATTAATATCTCTGCGTTAGCAGACAAGAATTAAGGGAGTCGCTCGTTTAAAATAGAAATATTTATATATTACTGGTTCATAATTGGTACATATGGTTCAAAAAAGAAACAATCTGGAAATGGATATTATTGAACTTTTATTAAAGGCAGATAATCATGTAAGGGGCATTGCTAAGAAATTGAATGAATCTCATTCCACAATCTTAAGGAAGCTAGACAATCTAAAAAAAGAGAATGTAATTGATTCTAGAAAAGAAGGCAAGAATAAGATTTTCTTCGTAAAAAAGAATCTTGTCTCAAAGACCTATATTCTACAAGCAGAATTACACAAGCTGGCTAAATTGTTGCGACACAATCCAGAGTTAGGCATTATTTTTGAGGAAATTTTGAAGAAAATTAATGATAAATTAATTGTGCTCTTTGGCTCTTATGCAAAAGGATTAACAAAAAAGGATAGCGATATTGATATCTACATCGAAACCAAAAGCAGAAATGTTAAAAAAACTATTGAAGAAATACACTCAAAGATTAATGTTAAGATAGGAACATTTGATACTAAATCTCCATTAATCAAAGAAATTATAAAAGATCATGTAATCATAAGAGGAATTGAGGTATTTTATGACAAACAAGTTCCTGAATAAACTGAAATAGTAAGACGTATTAAAGAACTACTTCCAGATATTCCTGTGAATACTATTCACGGTACTGTATGGGATTTAGATGTCCAAAAATCAAACGAAGTATATAAGGCGGATAGAGGGTTATTCCGTCATGTTTCCTTTAGAGGTAAAGATGAAATTGTTAAAGTCCCTCCACAAGAAGAAAAGAAAGCAGGCATTAAGGAACTAGATTTTTACCAGTCATTTGCGGAATATCTTGTTGGAGAACTAGGAGATTGTACAAAAGCAATTCCTCTTGGCGGAAATAAATTTAAAGATAAATGGGGAACCCCTGATGTTATCGGTAAAAATGAGTCTAGTAAATCAGATATAATAAAACATGAAATTGAAATAGTTTCTGCTGAAATAAAAATTGATGATTTTAGTTTAATTACTGCTTTTGGTCAAGCTTGTGCGTACAAATCTTTCAGCCACAAAGTCTATATTGTGATACCTAAAAGTGCTTCCGAAGAGGACAAATCCAGAATTGAATCATTAAGTTTGATTTTTGGAATAGGATTGATATTCTTTGATGCAACAAATAAAGAAAATCCTCAATTTGAAATAAGGGTTAGACCACTTAAACATGAGCCTGACAGTTTCTATGTAAATAAATATGCAAAGTTAATTGTGTCAGAATTATTTGATTGATAAAGCCCAGCCCCTTCTACTAATTAGCACCGAATTCTGAATTAGACATAACATCGGAATTTAACGAAGTTTTTTTCTCCCTCTGGAACGAGGAATTTTGAAGCAACCCACAAAATTCCGACCTCGAAAAATAAATTTGGGTGGAGAAACCTGCAAGGTTTCGGAACCGTTAAATTCCTGTTCTATTCTCCCGAATACTTGGAGGGATTGATTTTTAGTGCAACGATGCTCGAAGAGCAAAAAATCAAAGTAATTTCAGGGGCGTATTCAATCAAGCGAACACAGTGAGCAATAGAGAACATACATCAAGGGGCACACTCGTTATTTTACATTGTTAAACAGGGAAATACTTTACTGCTATTCGTAGGGGGTCGAGGACAGAGAGGAGCAGAATAATATCTTTTTAAGGCGGGAATAAAATGCAAAGCTTTATATATTGGTGATATATAATATATGACAATTGATATAATATGTATGACAAAACAGAAATTAGGATTTTGGAACGGATTTATGTAAATCCAGGAATACATAAAAGGGAGCTCTCTAAACAGCTTAAATTAGGTATGCCCTCTATTGATTATGGACTTAAAAAAATAAGCAAATTGATTAAACAGAAAAAATCAGGGAATCAGATCAACTATTTCTTAGATTACTCAAAAGAAGAACTTATACCGTTGCTAAATGCTGTTGAACATTCCAGATTGGAGAGACTTCCAGCAAAAGTAAGATTATCTATACGCGATTTCTTAAAAGAATTAGAGACAAAGCCAATAATTGCTGTTATTTTTGGTTCTTATGCGAGTGGTACTTACACTAAGAGTTCTGATATTGATTTTTTGCTAGTTTTTCAGAAAATTGAAGATCCAAAGAAAATAGAAAATTCTGCAAAAAAAATCAGTATGAAAACGAATACACAATTAAATCCGATATATCTTAGCTATCAAGAATTCAAAGAGTCATTTCATAATTCAACAAAAGAGTTTTTCAAAAAGCTTAAGAAAGACAAGATTATTTTAATTGGAATTGAATGGTGGAGGCAATTAGTTTATGAAGAAGCCTAACTGGAAACTTTGGTTAAAGGACAAGAACGAATGTAAGTTTTGGCTAGATAGTTATGTCAAAAAGAAAATTCTCAAGAATGTTTCAGATGAATCAAGACTCCATATTAAGAGAACAGACCACAACTTGACTTTCGCTAATTGGATTATTGAAAAACACAAAGATGAAATTCCAGAAGTACTTGGCGATAATTTTTATGATTGGGTAATCAGTATTTATTATTACGCGATTTATCATGCGGCTCTTGCTTTGATGAGTAAAGAGGGATTTACGTCAAAAAATCATTCTGCAACATTGGCTTTTCTGATTTATCATCACTACCATTCACAAAAAGCATTGCAAAAAGAAGATGTTGAATTAATCGCTAGTTCTTTGAATAGGGAAGATATTGAAACTCTTGGCGTGTCCAAAGAATTGAGAGAAAAGGCTTGTTATGATGTACATGAGTCATTTGAGAAAAGATTAGCGGAACAAATCAGAGAGCAAGCTGTTGATTTTGCGAATAAGATAAAGGTATTGTTGAGATAAACTTAACGAAGAGACTTAAGAAAATCTTCTGAATTTCCTACCCATCCAAAGATTCCATTTTGCGAGGTTATCATCTTTAGTGCAGAATCATGTAAATCTGGCTTGTAAGATCCTACACAATCTTCTAGAGTAAGGACTTCGTATCCATAATCATTTGCTTGGGCAACTGTTGTTAACGTACAAACTTCCGTAGTAACGCCAGTAAATATCAAATATTTAATTCCTCTACAATCTAATTCTTCATCTAAGTTTGTCATAGTAAAAGCAGATTTTCCGGGCTTATCAATAATCATTTCTCCATCAATTGGAGCCAATTCATCAATGATGCCATGTCCATATTCACCTCTAATGAGAATTCCCCCCATTGGACCAATATCCCCTATTTTCTTTTCAAAATTTCTTCGCATTCTTTTTGAGATTGGACAGTCACTTAGGTCTGGTTTATGTCCTTCTCTCACATGAAAGATTGACAAGCCATAATTTCTACTTGCTTCCAACACTCTTTTTGTTGGTTCAACTGCTCTTTGGAGGAGCGAAACATCATTTCCGAGACTTTCGCCAAATCCTCCTCTGTACAAAAAATCCCTCTGAAAATCTATAACTAGCAAAGCTGTTTCTTGAGGGTTGTACTGGAAGTTGTATGGTTTAGCTTGTGTCACTAGCATCTTATTTTACTCCTAAATATCTTGCCCTAATTACATAAGGTAGAATTCTCTGTGCGGTTTGTCTATCTTCAAATGGTCCTGCAATAATATCATGTGTTTGGATAGAAGCAAGATCAACAAGTTCCATGCCGGGATAACCCAATTCATCAACCCAAAAACTAACCATCTTTGGGTGTTTGGCTTGCACGTATTTTCCTAGCCGGTCATGCCATTCATACCCAAACATTTCCTGCCTGACACTCTCACTAGCATTAAGTAAGATAGCATCATCTCCTCTGCTTCCTGTTCCAATATAGATTCCTCTTTGTGCTTTGTAAAATCCCAGCTTTTCTCTAGCTAATTGCATCAATTGTTCTTCATCTTCTATTGCTTTATCGTCAATTGCATTTCGTGTGAAGAATAAAAAAGTAGCAGATTCATTTAAGACTTATTTTAATTTTATGTGGGATTTAGCAAAGCCATGATTTTTATTCCCACCGTTTGTTTTTAGTTTAGCCCCCGACTTTTTAGTTTTACTTATAGATTTCCCCGATTTATCAAGTTAAAGAATAGAGTGCAAAGCACTATCAAGAGTGTGTCCCATTAACACCTTAGCCACCGAAAAAATTGAAACTAACATATGGGGTTAGAGGATGTTTTTCCCTCACGCAGTGAGCTGGAAAAATATCCCCTAAGGGCAAGCTCAAACACGAAGTATTTGAGCGCGGCACTAACCCCTGTTAAATGATCTGAAGGACAAAATTCGAAGAATTTTGAGTCAAGCCCCATGCCCTTCCATAAACTTTAAATATATCGTTGAGTTAGATTGTATTATGACAGAAGCAGTTACAATGAATATGGTGTATGATGAATTAAAGTCTCTCAAAGAAGAGGTTACTTTCATTAAAAAGCATATGTTTGATCCAGATACTATTATGACCATTGAAGAAGAAAGAAGATTTGAACAAAGCCTTAAAGAGTTAAAATCCGGTAAGACTACTCCTCTTTCTACGTTAAAAAAAGAATTAGGATTGTAAGATGCTCTCCATTGAGAATTCTTCACAAGCAAATAAATTTCTGAAAAAAGTAGATAAACAACTTGCGGCACGGTTAATTGAGAGAATCGAAAAATTAGCATTGGATCCTTTTCCCACAGATATTAAAAGAGTGGTTAATCAAAAAGAAAAGGTCTTTAGAGTACGTGTTGGGGATTATCGCATTCAGTATATGGTCATCTATGATAGAAACTTACTTTTTATTTCTGAAATTGAAAAACGACCAAAAGCATACTAGGAATAGGGCTTGATTTCATTTAACATATGCGATTTACCGAAGTTGATTTTTCAGAGCTGTAAAAAATTGAGGCATCCCACAATTTTTTACCTCGAAAAATCAATTTGGACGGAGAAACCTGCAAGGTTTCGTAGTCGGTTAAGCCCTGTTATACGCTTTTTCTCGAAGAGAAAAACGAGGTTTAGTGCAACGTCCCGAAGGGAAACCGAAGAGTCGAGAAAAAACTCGTATCAAGTGCGTAGCACCATTAGTTTAGAGAATTAGGGGTTTTGGGTTCTTAATAGACCCTTATTAGTAGTAACAAATAGAAAGATTTATAAACTGCGGGCGTTTATATATTTCAATATGAATCAAACATCAGGATTAAGATATTCATACACAAATGAAGATTTGAGGGGAATAATATTAGGGTTAGATTTCTCTCCAGAAGATTCTGTTTTAGCGGTAGCAGGTTCAGGAGATCAAGCTTTTGCTTTTTTAGAATTTACGAGACAGGTTAAAGCAGTTGATATAGTGCCAGAGCAAATCGAATTAATGCGACAAAAGGCAGAAGCGTTAAGAATTGGAGATTATGATGAATTTTTTAAAGTTGAGGCAACTGGTTCTTATGATGGTAATTTATCAGGTTCGCATAGTCCTGAATTTTCAGAATTTAATAGACATAGAAGAAGAATGTATTTTGCAGAAGACGACCCTCAAAGATTAGAAAGAGTTCGGGCAAATTTAGACAATTTAGTAATTGCTGAACCTGCGGATATTCTTAAAGTGGCACAAACAGAATCTGGTTTTTCTAAAATTTATTTATCCAATGTTCTTGGCTATGGAGATGGAATTAGTTATGCTAATGCTACAGAAATTTTAGGAAATATTGCAAGAAATCTTCCTATTGACGGTTTAATCTACGTTGCTAATCATGAAAGAATAAGTGATAGATTTAAGCCATCCATTGTTTTAAGAGGCGGTATTGAAAATAAAATAGGTAATTCAATGGACTTGTATGATATGCTTGATAAAGATAAAGATTTAAGAGAATCTTCTTTTCTTCCTCCTGAATTAGAAGTTGATAGAGCTTTATCTAAAGCAGCAAGAACTTATGATAAAGGTATCTGGAAGCCCGCAGTTTATAGAAGAATTGAACCCAAAACCCCCTTTACATTTTAGAGTTTTTTCTCGATTGCGTATAACATCGCGATTAAGAGAAGTTTTTGCGTAGCAAAAATTTGGGCAAAATCCTGCAAGGATTTTCCTCTTAATCGCTGTTAGTAGACCCGAACGAAGTGAGAGCCTGCAAGGCGTGGCTCGGAGCGAAGCGGAGAGAGTCAAAATCAATTTTCAGGGTGGGAAATCAATAAGCGTGTGCGATATATTAATAAATAACTTTATTTTTAATTAGACTATGAAGCTTAAATTTTTCAATGCCACAAAAAAAGATGTTGAAGAACAGAAGTATGATATTTTTATCGGAATTAGTTTAGGAGTTCTGAAACCTCTTACAAAAGAAACAGCTAAAGAATATATTGAATGGGCATTGAAAAACACGAAAAATAAAGTTGCTATTTTAATCGCTGACGAAATAGCTAAATTCAACTACAAAATTTTTAGCAGTTATACTGAGGGAAAATCTGAACGACGAGCAATTAGAGAAGGCGACAAATATGTTGATTTTTTTCAGCAAATACTACAAGAATTTTCAAAGGAAGAGCAGAAGAAAATTCTAATTTTAAGATGGAACGATATCTGGGACAAAAGAAAGGAAAAAATCAAGGAAATTTTAAAGGAAGAATATAAGTCCAACAAAGAGTTTAAAGAACAAGTGCAATTTTTCTTAAAAAAACATTCAGACAAAAGAAACAAAGATTTAGATAAAGAAAAATTGGATTATTTATCACAATACATTCTTTATGAATTGTCTACTTTGTTGGACGGTATAGAATACAAAAATGAAAAATATCGCCTTCTCCTATACCCAACATTTGAAAGTTCTGGAATGAGTGAAGTCGTTACGAAAATAGAGAATGGAAAGATTTTCCCGAACCTAAAGAAAAAATTGAATTTAGCAGAAAAAACAGCGATGGTTGAAACTTACTTGGAGCACACGCACTAATTTTGGGTGGGTAAGAAAATTGATTTTTATTTCTACTAACAATTATTAATTGAAATTCTTGTCAATTTATGTTAATTTGACGTCTTCTCTGACTAATTTTTGTTTTATTTTTAAGTTATTCTATAATCCTTCTTAAATAACAGATTATTCTACTAGAAAGTCTTTCATTTTTTTATAGTTAATTTATTTAAAGGGTAAATCTATCTTAAATTTATGAGAGAACTTATGATTCAATTGGATAGAGAATTAAAATTAAGGGGTTTTTCAAGTAAGACTTTGAAATCTTATAAACATCATGTTTTTGGTTATCTAAGATTTATTAAAAATAATGAACCTTCTTTTGAAAATGCTAAAGAATATCTACTTTTAAAGATTGATAGAGGATATAGTAGGTCAACAATAAGATTAACTTTCGCATCTTTAAATTTTTTATTTAAAATAGTTTTAAAAAGATCTGGATTTGATTTAAATGTGGCTTTGCCTAAAAAAGAAAAATCTTTGCCTAAGGTTTTATCTAGGGATGAAATTAAATCATTGTTAAATGTAACTAGTAATTTAAAACATAAAATTATTATTATGTTGTTATATTCTACCAGGGTTAGGGTTTCTTTGGATTATGGAAACTCTAGAATAAAAATAAGAAAAGGAAAGGGTGGAAAGGATAGATATTGTATAATCTCTAGGAATTTATTAGAGCAAATTAAAGGTTTAAATGAATACGAAGGATATGTTTTTGGGGTAGAAAAGGGAAATTAACAATTAAGACTGTTGAAATGATTTTATAAGAATTGCAAAAGAAAACCAACTAATTTATTAGTTGGTTGAATTTTGCACTGGACATGGACATACAAAATATATAAATAAATTTCACTTAGTTTAGTTATGATAAGCTATAAGTTCCGGTTATATCCTAGCAAAGAACAACAAGATCGATTAGAATTATCTTTAGATATTTGCAGAAGAACTTATAATGAACTTCTTTCAGAGTTAAATAGTGGATTTACTAAATTAGAACTATCAAATTATCTTTTAGATTTAAAGGCTTGTTACCCAGAAATGAAGAACGTATATTCTAAATCATTACAAGTAGAGAATGATAATCTTTTTAGAAATCTTAAAGGGCTATCAGAATCGAAGAAAAATGGAAATAAAGTTGGAAGATTAAGATTTAAAGGAAAGGAATGGAAGAAAACCTTTACTTTAAATCAAAGTGGTTTTAGATTAGATGAAGAACAAAATAAGTTAAAACTTTCTAAAATAGGAGAAATTAAGGTTAAAAATCATAGGTTAATCAAAGGTAAAATAAAACAAATTGTAATTAAAAAAGAAATAAACAATTGGTTTGCTATTATTCAAACAGATGAGACTATAAAAAGAAAACATGGAGAAAATGAAATCGGTTTAGACTTTGGATTGATAGATTTTATAACTGATAATAATGGAAATAAGGTTAAACTGCCTAAAGAATGGAGTTTACAAGAGAATAAGATTAAAATTCATAATAAAAAGCTATCAAGAACTAAGAAAGGAAGTAATAACAGAAAAAAGACAGTTAAATTATTACAAAAGAGCTATAATAAATTAAATAACCAAAAGAATGACTTTTTTCATAAATTATCAACTAAATTAGTAACAGAAAATAAAGTAATTTACTTAGAAGATTTAGATGTTAAAGAAATGATGATGAAATCTTATAATGCCAAAGGATTTCAAAAGTCTGCTTGGAGTAGGTTTGTGAATAATTATTTGATTAATAAGGCTGAAAGTGCTGATTGTCAAATAATATTCTGCGATAGATTTGCTTCTACATCTCAAGAATGTTCTTCTTGTGGAAGAATACAAAAAATAAAATTATCCGAGAGAATATATAATTGTTCTTGCGGATTAATTTTAGATAGAGATGAAAATGCAGCGAGAAATATACTAAAAAGTGCAAAAAGCACTTTTGGTATACCAAAATCATCAGAGAAGATTTTTAGTATAATTAAGTACGAAAGGTTAGGAATTAGCCTTAATGGAGAAGAAACCAATACTCAATCAAATGAGCAGTGTCTTCTATGAAGTTAGAAGCCCATCCTTTTAAGGGCGGGTGATTCACTAGAGGATGGAGTGGATATTAGGTATATTCAGGTTTTGTTAGGGCATGAAACTTTAAAAACTACACAAATCTATACAAAGGTTGCTAATTCAAGTTTATATAATATTAAGAATCCTTTAGATAAATTAATCTAAAAATCAAGTATCTTTTCTTCATTATTTTTTCTTTTTAAAAGACCCAATTCATCATCCAAATCTAAAGCAATTTGTTTTAAATCATTTAATGTTCTTAAAACATCTTTTTGTATCTCTCCAACTAATTCTTCTAAGTTATCCACTCTTAATAAATATCTGTTTTGATATGAAATTATTAAACCAGAGTCTACTAATTTATTTAAATGATGTATAATTGTTCCTCTAGATAAATTAGCCCTAGCAGCAATCTCATCTGATGATAAAGCAGTTTTTCTTCTGGTTGCCTTTATTAGTTCTACAAAAATTCTAAAACAAGATCTCTCTTTATCTCTTTCATTGAATAATCCTAATGATTCTGAAAACCATTGTAAATCTCTATTTAAATTCTTTTCAGATGGTTTTCTTATTGAGATTATAGTTATCTTTTCCATAGATTTATTAAAATCGATAGATTTATATAGTTTTTGATTTTACATAGTTTATGTTGATTTAAGCTCAACAAAGGTAGATTAAAATGACATGTAATTGTGAAAAAAAAGAAGATAATCAGGAAAACTGTATGTGTGAAGAAAAACATGAATATTTAGACGATTTAAAAAGATTACAAGCAGAATTTGAAAATTTTATTAAAAGAAGTGAAAAAGAAAAAAAATATTATATTGAATATGGTGTTTGTGAGTTTATGGGAAAATTAGTTGATTTATTTGATGATTTAGATAGAGCAATGAAGATTGTTAGGGAAACTGGTAGTGGAGAAATGGTGCAGGGATTAGAGATGGTTTATAATAATTTTAAAGAAATTTTAGAGAAAGAGGGTGTAAAAGAGATTGTTGCAAATGGTTGTTTGTTAGATCCTAATTTACATGAAGTATTAGAAGTTATTGAAGGAAAAGAAAATTATATTATTGAGGAATTACAAAAAGGATATATGTTTAAGGATAGATTATTGAGAACTGCAAAAGTAAGAGTTGGTAAGGGAGAAAATAATGAGTTGTGAATATTCTAGTCCATATAGTGTAGATGTGTATAAGTTAGATGATTATAAATTAAAAAATAATTATGGAGGAAAAATAAAATGGGAAAAATTATTGGGATAGATTTAGGAACTTCAAATAGTGCTGCATCAGTTTTGCAAGCTGGAAGACCAGTCATGATTCCTAGTGTAGAAGGAGCTAGTTTATATGGCAAAGCGTTTCCTTCTGTTGTTGCTTTTACTAAAGATGGTCAAAAATTAGTAGGAGAACCAGCTAGAAGACAAGCTGTTAGTAACACTGAAGGTACTGTAATGGCTATAAAAAGAAAAATAGGTACCAATTATAAAGTAAATATCCATGGAAAAGAATTCACACCACAGGAAATATCAGCCTTTATTTTAAAAAAAATCAAAGATGATGCTGAAGAGTTTTTAGGTGAAAAAATAGATAAAGCAGTAATCACTGTACCAGCATATTTTGATGATAATCAAAGACAAGCAACTAAAGATGCTGGTAAAATTGCTGGTTTGGACGTTGTAAGGATTATTAATGAACCAACAGCAGCTGCTTTATCTTATGGTTTGGATAAAAAGACCACAGAAGAAAAAATTTTAGTGTTTGATCTCGGAGGTGGCACTTTAGATGTTACAATAATGGAACTTGGGGATGGTATCTTTGAAGTAAAGAGTACATCCGGAGATACACAACTTGGTGGAACTGATATGGATAATTCTATTATGAATTTTATTATTGATGATTTTAGAAAAAAAGAGGGTATTGATTTAAATGATAGTAAAACTGCTGTTCAAAGGGTAAGAGAGGCTGCAGAAAAGGCTAAGATTGAACTAAGTACGGTTTTAGAAACAGAGGTTAATTTGCCTTTTATCTCTGGTTCTAAGAATTTAAGTATGAAATTAACTAGAGCGGAATTAGAAAAAATAGTTGATTCAATTGTTCAGAGATGTAAAAAACCAGTCTTACAATCCTTAAAAGATGCAAATTTAACTGAAAAAGGAATTGGTAAAATTATCTTAGTTGGTGGTCCAACAAGAATGCCAATAGTAAGGAATTTTGTTGAAAGTTTACTAGAAAAAAAAGCAGAGAGAGGAGTAGATCCAATGGAATGTGTTGCACATGGTGCAGCTGTTCAGGGTGGAGTTTTAGCTGGAGAGGTAAAGGATGTTTTGCTATTAGACGTAACCCCTTTAACATTAGGAATTGAAACATTAGGGGGAATAAGAACCCCTTTAATTCAAAGAAATACTACAATTCCCACTAGAAGGTCACAAATCTTTAGTACAGCAGATGATAATCAACATGCTGTGACTATCCATGTATTACAGGGAGAAAGAGAAATGGCTACAGATAATAAATCCTTAGGAAGATTTGATTTAATAGGAATTCCACCAGCTCCAAGGGGAATACCACAAATAGAAGTCACATTTGATATAGATGCAAATGGTATTGTGAATGTTTCAGCTAAGGATTTAGGAACTGGAAAAGAACAAAGAATCAGCATTACAGCATCACAAAAATTAGATGAGAAGGAAGTTGATAAGATGAAAAAAGAAGCCGAACAATATGCTGAAACTGATAAAAAGAAGAAAGAAGAAATTGAGATATTAAACGAAGCAAATACATTGATTTATACAATTGAGAAAACATCATCTGAATTAAAAGGCAAAGTAGAAGATAAAGAACTAGAAGAAATTGGTAAATCCATAGATGAATTAAAAACATTAATTGCTGATAAAAACATTGATAAACTAAAAATTAAGATGGAAGAGATTAATAAGAAATTACAAGAAATAACTGTAAAAATGTATCAAAAAATTCAACAAGAAAAATCTTCTGATAAAAAAGATGATAATGTAGTTGATGCTGAAGTTGTGGATGAGAAGAAATAATTTTCTTCTTTTTTGAAAAATGAGCGATGATTATTATGAAATTTTAGGTGTAAGTAAGAATGCTTCTAAAGAAGAGATTAAGAGGGCTTATAAGTTATTAGCTAAAAAATATCATCCAGATGTTTCTAAAGAGAAAGATGCTACTGAAAAGTTTAAAAAAGTTTCTGAAGCGTACGCGGTTTTAAGTGATGATACTAAAAAAACTAGTTATGATCAATTCGGCAAAGAAGGATTTAGTCAGAGATATTCACAAGAAGATATTTTCAAAAATTTTGACTTTGAAGATATTTTTGGTAATTCAATCTTTGATATGTTTTTTGGTGGTGGCAAAAAAAGAGGAGATAGAGGAAAAGATTTAGTAGTTGAGATAAATTTAGGTTTTAAGGAAGCAATCTTTGGTGCTACTAAAGAGATTGAGATCGAAAGATATGTAATCTGTGAAAAATGTAATGGAACTGGTGCTAAAGGTAGTAAATTAAAGGTTTGTACTAGTTGTGATGGTCGTGGTCAAGTAAGGATGGAAAGGCGAACTCCATTTGGTGTATTCGCTCAAATTACTACTTGTCCAAAATGTAAGGGAAAAGGAAAAGAGATTTTAGAAGAATGTGATAATTGTGATGGAGAAGGAAGAGTAAAAATCCAAGAAAAAGTAAAAGTAAATATTCCAGCAGGAGTTGAAGACGGCTTAAAGTTAAGGGTTAGTGGAAAAGGCGAGGCAGGTAGAAGGGCTTCTAATTCAGGGGATTTGTATGTTGTTTTGAATGTAGCAATGGATGATATATTTATTCGTGAAGAAAATGATATTTTGTTAAAATTACCTTTAAGTTTTTCTCAAGCCGCATTAGGGGATGAAGTTAATATACCTACTTTAGAGGAGGATATTACATTAAAGATTCCCCCTGGTACGCAAGCTGGTACTAAATTAAGGTTAAAAGGAAAAGGTGTCCCTCTTTTAGATGAATATGGTCGTGGCGATCTATTTATTGAAGTTAATATTGTAACACCTAAAAAATTATCAAAAGAACAAAAAGAATTATTTAATAAATTAAAAAAATTAGATGAAAAAAAGGGTTTGTTTGATAAGATTAAAGAATTTGCTAAAGAATTATAAAATAATAGGTTTATAAGAATACCATGCAAAGAAAGGAAATATACTTTTAATTAAATACAAGCACCATTTCTACAACCATTAGGACAATTGTAAAGAGAACCATAAGGTCCTCTAACCCCTCCTTGGCAATAGTAATCTTGCACCCAACATTCATTTCCTGAACAAGAAAAATTTCCGATCCATAATTCTGTTAAAATCATACAACTGTCATATATTCTGGTTCTTGGATTTTGTGCATTGTAATTTGTATAAACAAAACCTTTTAAAAAATTATTTACACCATTATCAGAGTCATTACAAAAAATTTTTTTACAAGAAAAATTCTCATCAAAAGGACCTATAGCAACGTCTACATCATTACAATCTTTTCTTAAATTAGGAGTATTAACACAGCTGTTTGGACAATTAAGATTTCTCCAAGAAGTATTTAAACCAATATCACTAATACCCCAATTGCAATAACCATCATTATCTTTATCAAAACATTTAACACTATTATTAAAATTTATTGGCCAATAAGATTTATCATTTGGTAGGGTATAAGGACCAGAAGGTATAGTTAATGCTCCAAATTCTCTCGCATCTAACGCTATTTCTGGAAAGGCATTAACCTGACTATCTCTAAAAATCCAAATAGTCTCTCCATTTTTTGGATTGTATTCCACAAATGTTTGTGGAATTATCCAATGTGGTCCAATTGTTAAGAGCCCTAATGGATCACAAGTACGGTTGGGGATTATTGACCGATTAGATAGTTCATTTCTAATTAAGGTCCATACATAGACCCCTGTATTGTCATATTCTCTGCAAGAGTAAGTTAACTGTTCAGTTATATTCTTAGTAGGATGAAAATTATATGTAATTAAATCATTATCTCCTGGATTACAATTAAAAGATACACAACCCATTTCTGCAACACACATTTCTAATCCACGAATACATAATTGAATTGTTTTCCAATCAGATTTATTTTCTTTATATCCAATTAATACCATTGAATGTTTCATACTAGGTATATATGCATCAATAGGCCCTTTAGAAATTAATAATTTTTTTACTTCTTTATCAAGTTTTTCTATTTTTTCTTCTGTGTTAAAATCATCTACATTAGATATATTAAAACAATTCATACTGTTATCACCAGTTGGTGGGATAGTACAATCTAAACCAAAATTTGATTTTATCCAAGTACGATTTTGCCAATCATTACAAAGGTATGGAATATCACAACACATCTCTTCTTGTGTACTTTGAAATTCTCCATTGCAAAAGATATCGCGATTAACAAAAGACGAACATAATTCATCAACTAACATATTACTTGACGAAATATTTAATGGGCCTGTACCAAATTGACAGTCAATTTTCATTTGTTCAGATAAATCTAGATTTAGGCGTTGATTATAGAATAGATTTATCTGCGACTCGAAAGAGGCTACAGTAGCAAATTCAGAACAAGCTCCAATCATACTACCAGCATTATTATTAGTTATCCAATTTTCTCCATGTACATTTCTCCAATCCCACTTAGACGGTAAAGAATAAACTAATGAACAACTTAAGAATAATAATATTACTTAAGAATAATAATATTAAATAGGTTATTTTTCGTACCATATAATGATAAAATATTTATATATTTAAAAAATCTATTATATTTAAGAGTTTATATATAAATAATTTAGATTTGTTCATTAGTGGTATTTTACTTAAATAAGAACATTTTTAAAGCTTTATTTTTTAATTGATTAAATGGAAATAGAAATTTGTACAATTGGCGGTTATGAACAAGTAGGAAAAAACATGACTGCTGTTAGAATAGATAATGAAGTAATAATTATTGATATGGGTATTTATTTGCCAGCTATAATTAATTATGAGGGTGAGGATTGGCATACACTCTCTGCTAACCAAATGATTGATTATGGTGCTTTACCAAATGATAATATAATAAAAGAGTGGATAAGGGACGTAAAGGCTATAATATTAGGACACTGTCATCTCGATCATATTGCTGGTGTACCCTATTTAAGCGCAAAATATAGAGCTCCAATTTATGGAACACCATTTACTATTGAAGTTTTAAAAACAATATTAGATGATGAGAATATTATATTACCAAATAAAATGGTTGCTATGCTATCTGGAAAAAAGGTAAAGATTTCAAAAAATATAGAATTTGAATTTGTTAATGTTACACACTCTACCTTGCAGACTGTAATGATAGCTATACACACATTAAAAGGAACGATATTATATGCAAATGATTTTAAACTTGATAATCACCCGGTTTTAGGAAAAAAACCAGATTATTTAAAATTGAAAGATATAGGAAAAAATGGGGTTTTATGCCTGATAGTTGAGAGTTTATATGCAGAAAAGGATATGAAAACCCCAAGTGAAAAGGTAGCAAGGGAGTTGTTAAAAGATGTTTTATTAGGCGTGGATAATAAAGGAAAGGCTATCTTTGTTGCTACTTTTGCCTCTCATTTAGCAAGGATTAGAAGTGCTATAGATTTTGGAAAAAGTCTAAATAGACGAGTTGTGTTGCTAGGGAGAAGTATGGGTAAGTATGTTTCTAGTGCTGAACATGTCCAACTAATAGAATACTCTAAAGAAGCACAAATTTGTGGTTATAGTAATCAAATTAAGGCAACATTACGAGATATTGATAGAAATAGGGGTAAATATTTGGTTGTATGTACTGGTAGCCAAGGGGAACCAAGCAGTATTTTAGATAAATTAATAAATAAACAATTACCTTTTAGGTTTAAAGAAGGGGATCATGTAATCTTTTCATGTAAAACAATTCCTTCACCATTAAATATAACTAATAGACAAGCCTTAGAGGATGCATTGAAAAAAGAAAAAGTAAGATTATTCTTAGATATCCATCAAAGTGGGCATGCTGCAAGAGAAGATTTGAGAGATTTTATAAATTTAGTTAAGCCTAAAAATATCATTCCAGCACATGGAGAATTACATATGGAACAAGCATTAGAAAATCTTGCTAAAGAAATGGGTTATCATGACAGTCAGATCCATGTAATGGGAAATGGAAAAAGATTAATTTTATAAAAAAAATAAATATAAAATAATTATGAAACCTATTGTTTATATTCTATGTTTTTTATTTTTTTTAAGTTATACCAGTGCAAAGGAAATTTTTTCTGATGTTGTAATTGAATCATATAATCAAGAAATAAATGGAGTTAAATTAAATATAATTATTGGAGAAGAGAGTGTTTCTGTTAAATATGGTAACATAGGCGGGATTTTACAAAATGATGAATGTAGAGAATTGGATAATATAAAAATTTGTGTAAGTGAATTTGAGGCATTGAAAGCAAAAATAACAATAGAAGAAAAAGAAGGGATTTTAATTCTTACTAAGAATGTTGTTGATGATATTCTAGAGAAAGACAAAGCATTTAAAATTATGGTTGTTTTAGAGAATAGCGGAGAAGCAAGTATTTCTGGAGTAAAATATGAAGATGATCCTGGTGATTTGATAGTTGATAATTTAGATGGCTGTGATTACAATAATGGAAAAATAATTTGGGAGGGAAATTTATTAGCGGGCAATAAACACGAATGTACTTATTATTTAAAATCATTAACAACTGGAGATTTTTCAATAAATGGAATAGTGAGTTATAATAATGAAATAATTAAAAAGGATTTAGAAGTAAATATTCCTGATGAATTATCTGTAAATTTATTATTAGAAGAGGATATGGTTTATGTTGGAAAAAAATTTAATTTAACAATTATATTAGAGAATAATTTAGAAAAGGATATTAAAATAAACACATTTGATATAAAGATTCCTGATGGTTTAAGAATATTAAATTCTAATATAAAATTAGAGGATATTAAATATAAGGAGAAAGAGTATAATATTGAAATATTAGCTGAAAAAGAGGGTAACTATAAATTAGAGGTTGTAATTGATTATGTTTCAAATAAAGAGGTAAAAATTATCAAATCTAAAGATTTAAGTGCTTTAAGATGGGATTTAGATTTTAGAATAGAAGTGAATGATGATAAAGTAAGTTTGGTTGTTGAAAATCCTGATGAGGGAGAAGATATAACTGATATACATTTTGAAACTATAAGCATCTTAAAAGAATTAAATCTTGTAAAAGATATTAATAGTTTAAAAGCTGGAAATAAAGAATATATATTTAAAGATGTAACAATTAATAATGCTGTTAATTTTATGCTTTATTCTTTAACTGTGAAATATAATTATAAAGATATTAATGACAGTTCACAGTTAAAGATACAATTTAATAGAGATATAGGTGAAGCAAGCCTTATAGAAAAAAAAACTGAAGAAAATATTTCTATTCAAAAAGAACCTATTATAGAAGAAAAAAAGGATAATTATTGGTGGATAGGTTTAATTACAATTGTTTTTTTAATAGTTATTGTAATCTTAATAAAAAAAACAAATTTATTTAAAAATAAAATATAATAAATATTTTTTCAGTCTTCAATTCCACTGAACAGCATATTATACGTAATTTCCTTCACTCCATATCACTTTACTATAATTATAAGCTAGTTTTAGCCTTAATCAAAGAAGGTATCTCACAATATCTCTCAGCTTAGTCTGATAGTATTAAAAAAACTATAAATTGTATAATAATCTTTTATTTGATTATTAAATAAACATATATTTTCTTTTGATAAATATTTAAAATGTATTTATTTTTATAATTTTATAATGGTAACTGTGGCAGTAATTGGTTTAGGATATGTTGGTTTACCTTTAGCATTATTAGCAGCCAAAAAATATAATGTATTTGGTATAGATAAGGATAAGAAAAAATTAAATTGTATTAAAAATAAGATCAATTATTTAAACGAAAAGATTGTTGATAAATTATATAAAGAGGTTAATTTACATGTAAGTGATAAATTAGCTTGTGCTGATATTTATATTATTGCTGTTCCTACACCTATTGATAAATGCTTTGATCCAGATCTTAAATACGTCAGATCAGCAAGTGAAGATATTAAATGGGTATTAAAAGAAGGAGATTTGATTATATTAGAGTCTACAGTTAATCCCGGGATTACAGAAAATGTTGTTAAAAAAATTTTAGATAAAACAAATAAAAAATATTATTTAGCGCATTGTCCTGAAAGGATTGATCCTGGAAATTCTAAATTTAATGTAAAAAACATTAACAGGGTTGTTGGGGGGATTGATAAAGATTCTACAAAATTAGCTGCTAAATTTTATAGAAACATCTTAAATTCTGAGATTGTAGAGGTAAATTCAGTTAGAGAAGCAGAATTAACCAAAATATTAGAAAATTCATTTAGAAATGTAAATATAGCATTTATTAACGAAATGGCAATGTTTTGTGATAAGGCTGGATTAGATATCACTCAAGTAATTAAAGGATCATCTACCAAACAATTTGCATTTCTGCCACATTTTCCATCGATTGGAATTGGTGGGCATTGTATTCCAGTAGATCCATGTTATCAAACTACAGCAGCAGATGCATTAGGTTTTAATCATCAATTATTAAAAAAGGCTATAAATATTAATAGAGATATGCCTAGTTATTGCATCGGAAAACTACAAAGGATAATAAGAGAAAGATTTAATTTAAGCTTAAGTGATATGAAAATTGGGATCTTAGGAATAGCGTATAAAGCTGATGTTAAGGACGATAGAGAAAGCCCAAGCTACGCGATAATTCATTTATTAAATAAATTAAAAGCAAATTTTAAGACTTTTGATCCATATTTTCCTGAAAAATCCAATGTTAAACAAGTATATGATTTAAAAGATGTAGAAGTTTTGATTTTAGCTACCAACCATAAAGAGTTTAAAAACATAGAATTAAAGTTCTTTAAAAGTTTGAAAATAATTTTAGATGGTAAAAATTTTTTAGATAAAGAAAAAATAGAAGAATTAGGTATAATTTATGTTGGTGTTGGACGTTAAGTCCATAATCCATGAATATTGCATAAAATTCTGACACGTATATTCTTATCAGTTATATAAAAGACAGCTTCTGGTTTTTCGTAAGGTTTTAATTGAGAACGAGCAATGATATAATTATTTTTTAATAATTCTATAAATTCAATATAATGCGCTTCTTCCATTGGATGTGGTATTTCTCCAACCTTCACAATTATTTTATTTTCTTCAAAAATTATTACAGGCTTATGTTTTTCTTTACCAATATCCTCTCTTTTTTCCTCTAATAATATCATATTTTGGCCACAGCATACTAATGTACCTGCTCCAATTTTATCTACAATAACTCTATTTCCACATATTTCACATACATATATCTCACTTAATTTTGTCATTTTCATTCAAGCAAATTAATTTCTATATTCACGCCCTTTGGCAAATGAACACGCATTACTAATCTTAATGCCCGTTCATCAACACCTAAATCTATTAATCTTTTATGTATTCTCATTTCAAATCTATCAAAGGATGCCTTTCCTTCTCCATCTGGAGATTTTCTTGTTGTTAATTTTAATTTTTTAGTAGGAAAAGATATAGGTCCTTTTAATTTTGTCTTTGTTTTCGCAGCAATATCTTTGATAGAGTTACAAACTTCATTTAATTTATCAATATCTGCACTTATTAGTTTAATTCTTGCTATTGACATATTATTTTGAAATAATGAAGGATATTTAAATGTTTGGGTTAATTAAATAAATTTAAAAAAAACAAAATAATGTTTAAAGCATGACAAGAATAGCAGTAATAGAAAAAGGAAAATGTAATCCATTAAAATGTGGTAATTATCTTTGTATAAGGCTATGTCCCGTAAATAAAACAGGAGGAGAATGCATAATAGAATCTCCTGATAAAAAAGTAGAAATTATGGAAAATACATGCACTGGATGCAATATTTGCTGCAAGAAATGCCCTTTCGAAGCCATTCATATAATAAATCTACCGGAAAAGTTAAAAGAAGATCCTATTCACAGATTCTCAAAAAATTCTTTTGAATTATTTAATTTGCCAACACCGAAAAAAAATACTGTAATTGGAATCATAGGTAGAAATGGAATTGGCAAGACTACTGCACTTTCTATCTTGGCAGGAGCAATAAAACCAAACCTAGGCAACTATAAAATTTCTCCAGAAGATAATATAATTCTTCATAAATATTCTACTAAAGAGATTGGAGAGTATCTAAAAAAATTGTTTAAGAAAGAATTAAAAATTTCTTATAAACCACAAAGAGTAGAACTTCTTGTAGAATTATATCAAGAAAAAACAATTAAAGAATTATTAAAAAAGGTTGATGAAAAAAATATTATCAAAGAATTAATAAAAGATTTAGATATGGAAAATCTTTTGGATAGAAGAATAGAAGAACTTTCTGGTGGAGAGCTTCAAAGATTAGCTATTATTGCTACAGCCTCAAAAAAAGCAGACTTGTATTATTTTGATGAGCCTTCTTCATTCTGTGATATTACTCAAAGAATAAAAATAGCTAAATTAATTAGATCATTAAAAACACCAAAAACATCAATAATTGTTATAGAACACGATTTAGCAACATTAGATTATATCTCTGATGAAATAAATATAGTTTATGGTGAACATGCGTGTTATGGAATTTTCTCACAATCAAAATCAGTAAGAAGGGGAATTAATGAGTATTTAGATGGTTATCTACCAGATGAAAACATAAAATTTAGAAATTATTCAATAAATTTTCAAGAGAGCAATGCAGAAAGATCATTGAAAACAGATCCATTACTAATTTTTCCAAAATTAAAAAAAACCTTTCCATCTTTTAAATTAGAAATAAACAGTATAGAGATAAGAAAAAATGAAGTCCTAACTATAATGGGTGCCAATGGTTTAGGAAAAACAACTTTTTTAAAATTAATCTCAAAAGAATTAGAAGATGATGAAAAAACAAAACTTTCTGATTTAAGAATAATATTCAAGCATCAATATTTAGATAATAATATTGAAAAAACAGTAGAAGAATTTTTAAAAGAGAACGCATCACAAGAATATTCATCTGGTTGGTATAAAACAAATATCTTAGAAAAATTGAATATAAAAACAATTCTAAAAAATAAGATAAAATATCTATCTGGCGGAGAGTTACAAAAGGTTCATATAGCTAAAGCATTATCTCAAGAATGTGATTTAATATTAATGGATGAACCTTCAGCATTCATTGATATTGAAGATAGGTTGAACGTCGCTGAAGTAATAAAGGAATTTACAATAAAAAAAGAGATAGCAACAATTGTTGTAGACCACGATATACAATTTATTGATTACATTTCTGATGCCTTAATCTTATTTACAGGAGAACCTGGAAAAAACGGTAAAATAGAGGGTCCATTAAATAAAACAGAGGGAATGAATAAGATCTTAAAAATCCTAGATATTACCTATAGGAAAGACAAAGAAACCAAAAGACCCAGGATTAATAAACCAGAATCCCAATTAGACAAAGAACAAAGAGCAAAAAATAAGTTTTATTATTAAAAGTATTTCAAAATATAAATGTATTTAAAAATAAAAATAAATTAATAACTAAATGGATACAATAGAAAAAATAAAAGATCTAATTGGATCAAATAAAGAGAGGGGATGGCCTGTAGCTGTAAGAGATAGAATAGCATTTCCTGAACCTAGTTTATTACGGATTACAGGGGCTAATGTTGCATTAACATTTTTGTGGACAATAAGAGATTCTGTTGTTCCATTTCTAGAAAAAGATAATTTGGCATTGGCAACAAATTTTTATACACCAGCTGGGCTTCAAAATATGGTTAGAAACATATTAAGTAATCCTTACATAAGGTATATCATTATTCTTGGAGAGGAATATTCAACAAACGCTAATGAATTAACAAGTGCTAATGCTATAAGGTCCTTTTTTAAAAATGGAATAAATAAAGCCAGAAAAATAGATGAGTTTCAAGATTCAGTTTATTTTGATAAAAATATTCCCTTGGATTTAATAGAACAAATAAGAAAAAATGTAGAATTAATTGATTTAAACAAACAATTTCCAAATTCTTCTTTAAAAGAAAAGATAGAGGAAGCTAATAAATTAATAAAATCTTTAGAAAAAAAAGGACCATTTATAGAACCTATGATGTTTGGCTATGAGCCAATAGATGAGTCATTTCCGTATGAAGATGGACCTATTTTAGTTCATGGCTCAACAATTCCTGGTTCTTGGTTAAAAACAATATATAATATATACAAATATGGTAAAAAAAATTTAATGAATGCTAATACCGATAGGTGGATCAAAGAAATAAATAATATGATTGTTGTAATTCATCAGCCGCAAGATTTAGATCTTTCATTAAATCCATTTCTAATACCATTAACTATAGAAAAAATTGAAGCCTATCAGAAAGAAATATTATCTTCTATACTACCAGAAGGAAAAGCATATACATATGGAAATAAATTAAGAGCATATTATCACCCAAATCCCGATGAGATTAAATTATTGGTAAATACAGCCGAATATAAGGATTTCGAGTTTAAACAAGGCCCATGGTTAGATAAAAATATAAGGTATAATAAAGCACATTGTGAAATTAATCAAATTGAAGATATTATTGATGTATTAAAAAGAGACCCATATTCAAAGGCATGCATAGCCTTGACTTGGCATGTATCAAATGAATTAATGAGAAAACATAAAAGTTCACCATGTCTAGTATTATTACAAGCTATAGTTCAAGATGAAAGATTAAATTTAACAGTGTTTTTTAGAAGTCATGATATGGTTCAAGGATGGCCTGAAAATGCATATGGTTGTGCTGCTATACAAAAAGAAATAAGTGATAAAATAAATATAGTACCTGGCATATTAACTATAATATCAGGGAGTGCACAGATATACAATAATTATTATCAACAAGTAGAGGGAATTATAAAAAAATATCATAATATACCATTAATTTTTGATGAAAAAGGCAATTTTTTAATAAAAATAGAGATGAATGAGATTGTAGTCTCTTTAATTCACCCAAAAAATGGAAGAATTTTAGAAGAATTTAAAGGAAAGACCGCATTAGAATTAAAGAATAAAATTGTAAATTCAATGTATAATTTAGATACACAACATGCAATTTATTTAGGTTCAGAATTAATTTTGGCGCAACAAGCCCTAGAGAACAATGGAAGATATAATCAAGATAATTAAAGAAAATCCAACTGGCACGAGGCCTAATTGGGATGAATATTTTATGACGCAAGCTATTTTAATCTCATCTAGATCATCTTGTATTAATGTTAGGGCTGGAAGTGTTATCACAATAGGAAATAGATTAATAGGTTCAGGTTATAATGGGGCTCCAAAAGGAATCGATAGCTGCATAAACAAAGGTCTATGTGTAAAAGAGACCAAATTAAATAAAATGTATTCTGATAGTTTAAATACAGGCAATTGTATTGGGGTACATTCTGAAATGAGTGCATTAGCAAATATTAATAGTTTATTATATAAAGATGCAACAATTTATACTACAATCTTCCCTTGTACATCCTGTACTAAAACCCTAATAACCTACAATATTAAAAAAATAATTTTTAAAAAAAAATATAACTCTCAAGAAGTTAATTCCTCGTTAGAGTTAATAAAAGAAGCGAATCTTGAGATATTTCAGTTGGATTTAAGTTCAGAAAGAACAAAGGAGATTATTTTTGGAAATGAAAAAAAATATTATAATCTATGGGATAATAATTAATATATATAAAAAAAACAAGATTAACAAATTAAAAAATGAAAGTAAAAGTTTTTACTAAACAAAATTGTCCAAAATGTTCAATAGCAAAGAAACTTTATGAAGAGCTAAAGGAGATGATACCAACAGAAATTTATCTTGTAGATGAACAAGATGGATTAAATGAAGCAAACCATTATGAAGTTATATCTACACCAACAATAATTATTGTTGATGATAAAGATGAAGAAATAAAATCCTTTAGAGGAACAACACCCTTAAAAGAAGAAATACTTTTATTTACAGATGCAAATTAAAGGATTTATAGGATCTAGTCTTATTGACTGGGATGGTAGGATAACAGCAGTTATTTTTTTATCTAGATGCAATCTTAGATGCAAATTCTGCCACAACAAAGAGCTTATAACAAAAAAACAAATGGAAGATATTCCATTTGAATCTATAGAAGATTATCTTATAAAAAATAAAAAATTTTTAGATGGAGTTGTAATTACTGGAGGAGAGCCCACTTTAAACAAAAATTTAAAAGAACTCTGTCAAAAAATAAAAGGATTAAATTTTAAGATAAAATTAGATACAAACGGATCTAAACCACATATAATAAAACAATTAATTAATCAACATCTTATAGATTATATAGCTGTCGATATTAAGACAGTCTTAATTAAGGAAAAATATGAAGAATTAACATCATTTTGTGATGTAGAAAAAATAAAAGAAACTATGCAGATAATAAAAAATAGCAATATTGAACACGAATATAGGACAACAGTAATCCCAAAATATCACTCTTTCCATATAATTATAGAAATAGTAAAATCCTTGGAACCAAAAAAATGTTTTGTTCTACAAAATTTTAAACCAGAAACAACATTAGATCCTAGATTAAGCAAAGAAAAGCCATATACACAAGAAGAATTAAATTTTATTAGACAGGAATGCCTTCATTATATACCAATAGTAAAAACAAGATATTAACGACTTTATAATAATAAAAATTAAATAAAAAACTTTATAAATATAAATCATTCAAAACTAGTTTAATTCTTAGAGGAGGAAAAGATGTCAGAAGAAGAATATAATGGATTAGATGATGATGATTGCGAAGATGATGATTGCGAAGATGATGATGTGGAATTTGATGATGACTCTGATAGTGATTCTTAAATCACATTTTTAGAAAATTTTATTCTTTCTTTTAATAATTTATAAACCTGAGAATATCTCTTCATTAGATGCTTGTTTTTCTATTTTTACAACAACATCCCCATTTACAAAGCCCTTAAAACTAATATCTCCATTTAAATCTGTCCTATATAAACTATTACCATTTAATTTATTTAACGTTAATTGGCTTGGGTGTCCATATGAATTTTCTCCTACACTAATTACATAATATTTTGCATCAACCTTATCTAAAAAATCTAGAGAACTTGAGGTTGTAGAACCATGATGCCCAATCTTTAAAACCTCTGAATTGATATCTTTTAGATTAGATTCACATTCCTGTTCACAATCTCCAGTTAAAAGAATATCAAATTCACCAAAAGAAAGCCTAGTTATCAAAGAGTTATCATTTGGATTCTTTACTAGTTTTATAGGGGGAATTATATCTAATGTAATTTCTCCTAATTTTTTTTCTGTTCTTTGAGTAACCTTCTCCAATATATCCCTACTTAACTCTAAAAATGTTTCATAAGATTTAGAAGTGTACTCTTCTCCATTATAAATTATTTTATCAATGATATGATTTTTAATTACTGCATCACATCCACCAACATGATCATAATGTGCATGGGTTAAGATTAAAACCTCTATCTTTTTTTCTTTTAGATTTTTAGTAAGTTCATAAAGAATTTTATCATCATCTTCACCACAATCTATTAAAATAGAATCATCTTTATGTTGCACTAGAATGGCATCTCCTTGGCCAACATCCATTATTGTTGCTTCTAAATAATCATAATAAATCTCTTCTTCTCCCTTAATACCAGGATTTATAATATTAGTTACTGCGTTATTTGTAATATCCCCCCCTTTAAATAATATAAAAAAGACAATAAATGTAATTACAAGGATTATTACAATGTTCCATTTCATAAGAGGTATTATTGTTTCTAACTTTATAAAAGTTATTAACATATTAAATTATAATAATCACTAATAACAATTTTGTCCATTTCTTCCAAATTCTGAACAATACTTAATTTACCTCTACCTAATTCTACAATTTTTTTAGCTAATTCTTTGCCTTCTCCTAAACAAACACCAATTAATGAGATTGTTATTCCAGAATTTACTGCTTTTTGTACACTTTCCAGGGTTTTTTCTTCTGGATGTTCTCCCTTAGTTGGTATAGCATCTGTAATAAGCACTAAATGTTTCGTTATATTATCATTAGGAAACAGATCTATAGATCTATCAATTGTTAATGCAAGATCAGTTTGTTTTTTTGCTTTAACCTTTATAATTTTTTTTAGAAATAAGTAAAAATCATCTGTTGGATATAAAACATCTTCAACATCTGAACCAAAAACCATTAGCCCAACCCTATCCATTTCATTTATAGCTTTAAAGGCTAAACCAATTCCAGCTTTTTTACATGTCTGTAATTTTTTTCCTTTCATAGAACCAGAGGCATCTAAAGCATAAACAATGTAAATTTTTCCTTTACTTTCTCTAGAAAACATTCTTAAATCTTCAGCTAATATCTTGTTATGTTGCCTTCTTAAACTAATTTTTATTGTTTGTTTTGCAGCCAAGTCCTTATATCTATCCCCCTTTTTATAATTTTTAATATCGTTTTTTTCTCCATAATAACTTCTTTCTTTTTTCTTCCATTCGCCTAGTCCTTTGGAGGTTAAATCATCTAATTCATCCATATACAGCGTTAAAGCTGCAAGTTCATAACCTCTTTCAGAGATAGAACAATCATCATTTAATAGATTTTCATCCTTCATATCTTCAATAGTTTTTAGTATCTTCTTTTTTAATTCATTTCTAAATTCTGGAAATTTTATATTCTTTTTTAAAGCACTTGGATCATAACCAGTTAGATATCTTAAAATGGTTTCTCCATATATATTTTCTATATTTTGGTAATCTTCAGTAAGGGCGTTTAGCATCAAATCAGGATTAAATGAATTTAGTCCATATGAAGAAGCAGCTTCTAGTAATCTCCCTTCATTTATAGTTTTTTTATCATTTTCAATTAAAGAATGTGAAAAACCAGAATCAATATTTTCAGAATTATTATCCTTATCTTCAAAGGCCCTTTCAAAATCATCTATTTTAATATCAGGGTATTTCACCCTTTTCTTTTCTTTGCTTTAAAAACTCATTAAATGTTTTTTTAATAAATTCTTTTTCATTCATCAAATATCTTATAGATGGCTTTAATCTTATTCTATGGCTTATAACAGAAAATAAAGCATTTATTATATCATCAATTTCAACTTTTTTTGAACTTCTTAAGAAAGCATTTGCTTGGGCGCGTTCATATAACCCTAATGATGCCCTTACACTTGGTGCTCTTTCAATATCTTTATTCATTCTTAATTCATGTATAAAGCCCAATACAATCTTCAGTAATTCTTTATTAAACTCTACTTCTTTTAGTCTTTTTCCTTTAATCTCTATAATTTTTAGTTCATTCTCAATATTTTCTGGATATTTAACATACACTAAATCCAATCTATCTAATAAAACCTCAGACAATTTCTCAGTACCAGAAAAATCGTCTGGATTCATTGTAGCTATAAAAATAAAATCAGTTTCTATATCCACAGTATAACTCCCTATTGTTGCCTTTCTTTCCTCTAAAACCTGCAATAAAGCATTTTGCAATTTTTCTGGTGCCCTATTTAGTTCATCAAAAAATAATACACCCTGATTAGCTTTAAAAATTTTTCCAGGTGTAAAACTTTCAATATTTAATGGCCCAAATTCTAATGCCTTGATAGGATCAATATCACCTATTAAATCCTCTGCAGTTAAATCTGGCGAGCCTTGGATTCTTATAAATCTCTCTGCCCCGTTTAATCTTATTTTTTTATGTTTAACATTATTTTTACATCTAGGGCATATTATTTTTTCATTCATACAATTAAAACCACAATCATTTACCTCAATCTCAGGCAATAGGAAAGCAATATTCTTTGCTAGTGTTGTTTTTCCAATCCCTGGGGCACCAACAAGCAAGATATGCCTATTCATAATTAATGCAGAAAGTATTTCTCCCTTTACAAAATTTTGACCTATTATGTCATTAAAAGGATCAATTCCCTTATATTTTTTAAAATGTTCATTTAAATACATGACTTCCTTAAATAATAAATAACTATATAAAGTTAATTATATCTTTTAATCTTCCATAGATATACAAACTCCATTTTCACATTTGCAGTTTAATTCATCTTTACAATGTCCAACAATTACACATTCTACTATACTTGTACATCCACATGAAACAGCATTTTCCACTCTATTTTCAGACCTATCTAACCCATTAAAAATACAATATTCTGTGCTATCTTTTCCATTACAATTCCCATACCTAATGAAATTATAAGCACCATATCCTGACCAAATAATACTTAAAATTAACATTATTGTAAAAATCCAGCTTAATAATTCAAAATATTTATAAATAAATCCTCCAACTCTTGGAGTTTTATTCATTAATCTTCCAGTAATTTGAGCCTTTAATCGTTTATCCAATCCTGTTGTACATTTTCTAAATGTTAACCTTTTAAAAACACAATCAAATGCCTCTTTAGCTATAGCCCTATACTTTACACTAAATATACCCAAAATACCAAATACCACTAATGCTATTATACAGATCATATTTTTTTCTTTTTTTAAGCTTTTAAAAAACTTATGAATTTAAAAGTTCATAATCAATTAAGTCTTTAAAATTATTAAATGGGTGATCCCCCACTAATTTATATCCATTAACAAAAAAGGTAGGTGTTCCTTCAACACCATAATATTCACCATCTTGTCTATCTTTATTTATTTCCTCTAATTTTTGTCGTTGATCAACACAAATGTCATATAAAGCCATATCAATATTTAATGTTAAAATATATTCTCTAACTAAGTTTATGTCTTGTAATTCAAATATTTTATTATGAACTTCCCAAAATTTACCTTGATCCTTTGCACATTCAGCTGCAATAGCAAGATTCTCAGCCTCTTCTCCATGCACTGGAAAATCTCTATAGATTATCTTTACTTGATCTCCATATTCTTGATTAATCTTATTTATTGTTTCTTCTGCTTTTTTACAAAAAGGACATAAATAATCAGAGAATTCAACAATAACCACCTTAGCATTTTCTCCGCCTATAAAAGCATCATCATCTTGATTTATATTAGGTATTTTTGGATAATCTGGAATATATGTCCCACATCCCACCAAAAATATTAATAAAGCCAAAATCCATTTCATAAATAAATGTACTAAGAATAGTTTATATATTTTATGTATTTAAGTGCATTGTAAACTTAAAGGGAGCTAAATAAATAAAAAAGAGTATCTAAATATAAAAGATATCCAACATTAAAATAGATAAATCTAGACTAACAAGAGTAGTTAAATACACACTTAGTTTTAGATACCAAAGTATTTATAAATGGTTAGATATCTAAGCTATTATGAAACTTCAATCTCAAATATCTAGAAAATGGGGAGATACAGAATATAGAAAATTTTGGGTTGTAATTCCTAATAAATTAGTAGAATTATTGAAATGGAAAACAGGTGAAGATTTAGAAGTTGAAGAGAAAGATAACAAGATTATAATTAAAAAAATGAAATAGTCCATAAATCTTTCGGAAAAGCCTAAAAAGGTAATTTAAAGACTAATATTAAAGTTCCTTTATGGAATTTCAACAAAATATATATCAAATTAGAAGAAAAATGGAAACAAATATAATTTATTGTGGTGATTGTAAAGATGTTTTAAATAGAATTCCTGACGAATCTATCGATTTAATATATTTAGATCCACCCTTTTTCTCCCAAAAAGATTATGAAAACTTTTGGATAAAAGATAAAACATCTAAATTAAAATTTACAGATAAAGACTGGGAGAAATTAAGAGATTCTATTAATCCAACACTTTTAAGAGAATATGAAGCTATTGAACAAAGATGGAAAGGTGGACATAAAGGAATTTATGTTTATATTGCTTATATGAGGGAAAGACTAGAACAATGTTGGAGGATTTTAAAGCCAACAGGCTCTATTTATTTACATTGTGATTGGCACGCTGGTCATTATTTAAAACAAATGATGGATGAAGTATTTGGATATAATAATTTTAAAAATGATATTATATGGCATTATCAAACATACCAAGGGCAAGTAAAAGATTATTATCCAAGAAAACATGATATAATATTTTTTTATACTAAAAGTGATAAATGGACTTTTAATTTAATGTATAATGAAGATTACACAGAAACTATTAATTATAATAGATGGAAAAAATATATTGTAGAAAATAACAAAATAAAAGGAGATTTTTTTCCATCTCAAGATTCAAGATTTATGATGTATTATAATAGATGGCTAAAAGAAAATGGTAGAAAGCCAACTAAAAATGATGTTATTTTAGAACTTACAGGTTTTGTGATGGATGATGTGTGGGATATAAAAGCTGTTGATCCAAAATCTAAAGAAAGATTAGGTTATCCAACCCAAAAACCTGAAGAATTATTAGATAGAATAATTAAAGCATCTTCTAAAGAAGGAGATATTGTTCTAGATCCGTTTTGTGGATGTGGAACAGCTATTGCAGTAGCTAAAAAACTTAATAGGAAGTTTATAGGAATAGATATTTCTAGAAGTGCTTGTGATGTAATGAAGAAACGAATTGGAAATGGAGTAAGTGTAATTGGTGGAGAAAGTGAAAAAGAGCTTAGAAAAATGGAACCTCATCAATTTGCTAGACTTATAATTGTAGAAAAGTTAGGTGGAACTATAAATCCAAAGAAAACAGGAGACATGGGTATTGATGGTTGGATCCAATTTATGACAATTCCAGTTCAAGTTAAAAGATGGGATCATAAAGTTGGAAGACCTGAAATTGATAAATTCTTAACTGCAATAAAAAGAGAACATAAAACCAAAGGTATAATTGTGGCTTTTGAGTTCAGTAAAGATTGTTTTAATGAAGTAGAAAGGATAAAGAAAGAAGATAAAATAGAGATTGAACTTCTGGACGTCAAAAATATTTTTAAAAATTCTAATTAGCTCCCTTTACGTTTATATGCCGTATTTAAGATATCTTTTTATATTAGCTTGACGCTGTTTATAATTGGTCCAAAATGTTTCCTAATATGAATCCTAAATCTATTCAAGCAGCAATGAAAAAAATGGGAATTCAGCAACAAGAATTACTAGCTAAAGAAGTAATTATAAAACAAAATGATAAAACATTAATTATTCGTAATCCAGAAATTCTAAAGGTAAATATGATGGGGCAAATTTCTTTACAAATCACAGGAAATATTGAAGAATTAAAAGAAGAAATCTTACAAGAGGATATAAAAACTGTAGCGGAACAAGCTGAAGTTTCTGAGGAAGAGGCAAAACAAGCATTAAAACAAACAAAAGGAGACTTAGCTGAGGCAATATTATTACTTAAAAAATAATGGAAAAATTTATTTATCATGTCAATGAAGCGAATAAATACTTTAAAACAGCAGATCATCTTACATATGTGACTTACTCATTATTAAAAGATCCAAAACTATTGTTAACAGCTACAAAAAATCTTCAAAAATCTATAGAACACATAATAGAAGCATTTCTAAAACTAGAACAATATAAAAAAAATTTTACAATACCTCAAAATTTTGAATCCAAATACGCATTATTTAAATCTTTGTGCATAAAAAAACACCAACTTTCAAATGAAATGCTCAAAACAATTATAGAAATAAAAAGTCTTTTGGATCAACACCAAGAATGTTCTGTAGAATTTATTAGAAATCAAAAATTTGTTATATGTAACAATAATTATGATAATATAAAATCATTAGACTTAAAAGTAATAAAATTATATTTATGCAATATTAAGCAGTTATTACAAAAACTAAATCAGAGTGATAAAAATGTATGAAATACTAGAAGAAAATATTCCAGAAGAAGAATTAAAAAGAGCAGATCATTTAGTATATGTGTCTTTAAAATATACAAGAACAACAGATATAATGTTAAATGCTATGAAGAGAATGATAGCTGCGTTTGAATTATCAATGATTAGATATCTTGAATTTGAAAAAAAAAATAAAAAGATAAGCACAATTCCCCTTTCAAAAAAAGAAAGAACACATCTAGTAAAAGATTTATTGGGTACATCAGTATCTAAATATTTAATGTTATATTTCCTGCTTAAAAAAATAGAAAAATCAGAATATACTTCAATAGAAGAATTTAGAAAAAATGTAACCTTAAAAACAAAAACAACAAGACCAATAGAGGTAAAAGTTAATAACCTTTACGAATATCTTGATAAAACAAAAGAATTTATAAATTTTATAAATAAAAAAACAACATGATGAGAGCAATAGCAATTTCAGGAGGAAAGGGGGGCACCGGTAAAACCACAACAGCAATAAATTTAGCTTTAGCATTAAACTATTTTGAAAAAAAAACAATAATTATAGATTGTAATGTTACAACACCCAACATAAGTCTACATTTTGGTACTCCAATTTTACCAGTTACATTACATGATGTTTTAGCAGAAAAAAAAGAAATAAGTGAAGCAATATATTCTCATGAAACTGGAACAATGGTAATTCCAGCCAGTATATCTTATGAAAATCTAAAAAATTCTAATTTGTCGTCATTACCTAAAATTATAGAAGAACTAAAATCTCAAGCAGATTTTATTATTTTGGATTGTGCAGCAGGCTTAGATAAAGAAGTCAAAGACACATTAAAGGCCGCAAATGAAATCTTAATCGTAACAAATCCAGAACTGCCAGCAGTAACAGATGCTTTAAAAACAATAAGATTATGTCAGGATTTAAAGAGAGATATCTTAGGTATAGTTGTTAATAAAACCAATGTTAAAAACAAAGATATGAAAATAGAAGCTATACTTGATGTATTAGAAAAAGAGATTATTGGAATAATCCCAGAGGACAAATATATTAAAGAAGCACTAGCAGAAAAACAGCCAGTTGTCTACTCTTATCCAAAATCTGCTTCTGCTATACAATATAAAAAATTAGCAGCTAATATATTAGGTATTGAATATGATGAAAAATTACCAAAAGATATAAATTCTGGAAATATTTTTGATGCTATATTAAGATTTTTAAATATAAAAGAATGAAATATGATTTTGAATTAGACAAGGTAGTAGAAAAGATTAAAAGCATTAATGCAAAAACTATTCTTATACAGTTGCCAGATGGTCTTAAAATGAATTTTAAAGAAATTGTTGATTATTTAGAAAAGAAAACTGATAGTTTAATATACATATGGGGAGGTTCTTGTTTTGGTGCCTGCGATATCCCATGTATTAATATTGATTTAATAGTCCAATTTGGACATAATCAATTTAATTTTTAAAATTTATTTTCTTCCTTGATTTAATTTTCTTGCCTCTATTTCTGTTTCTCTTAACATTAATATATCTCCAATTCTCACAGGCCCTTTAACATTTCGTCTTAGTATTCGTTTATAATCCCGACCCTCAAGTACCTTACATCTTACCTGGATAACTTCACCTCTATTTCCAGTTCTTCCAACTATTTCTTCTACTCTGGCAGGTATGGCCTCAACAAATAAATTGGATGATCTTGATTGCTCTTTAACAATTTTCTTTTCTTGTTCCATTTTATTCCTTTAATAATTCTATAATTTCCTTAAGCAATCCTTTTGAATCACCCTCTTGAGTTATTGCTACTGCACTTGTTCCTATAGGTAAACCTGCTGCAGCCCCTAAATCTTCCTTATTAGATACTACAATCAAAGGTACTCCTTTTTCAGAACATAAAGAAGGTAAATGCATTAAAATCTCTTTAGGATTAACATTTTTAGCAACAACTACTAATTTTGCTTGATCCCTTTCCAATGCCTTTGTAACCTCATTAACACCCTTTTTTAATTTACCTGTTTTTTTAGTTATCTCAATAGCTTCAAAAGCCTTATTAACTATCTCCTTTGAACATTCATCATCCAAATTCATCTTAACCTCCTAAAATCTAATCATTAGTTAAGAAAGGCAATCATGTTAATTTTATAAATTTAACGCTTTTTTTTGCCTAATCTTTGTAGTTCTAATCTTCTAATGATCCTTTCCATAGTATATATCTTTCTTAAGCTATATACTATACCTATAACACATCCCAAAATAACATACAATAGAACCCTTAATTCTAGATCTGATACCATATACATCACCTCTTAAGGTTTTAGAAGATTATATTTTATAAATGTTGTTATTTTTATTGCATATTTAGAGGATTGCACCAGAGCCTTGAAACGATATATATATCCTAATTATATTTTTTTTATAAAAAAATTAGAGGTGATTTAAATGGAAAATAAATTTAAAGCTGTTCCAACAGGAGTGAAAGTAATTTCAGTTGTTTATTATATTGGGAGTGGAATAACTTTTTTATTAGCTTTAGTTTGTATTTTAGCAGGATTAATATTTGCATCTGCTCTTAAAGAAATTCCAATAATAGGCAGTTTTGGAAGCATACTTTTTGTAGTTTTTGGATTAATTTTTATAGGGCTTGGTTTACTTGAGATGTTTATCAGTAAAGCTTTATGGCATGGAAAAAGATGGGCAAGGATTTTTGTAGTTATTTTTACTGTTTTATCTTTAATAAGTGGTTTAATAACAATTATTAATGTAGCAAGTTCACAACTTCTTGGAAAAATAATTTATGGCTTTATAACGCTTGGATTCAATGCTTGGCTTTTGATATTTATCTTATTAAGTCAGGAATCAAAACATTATTTTTCATAATTTTTTTAAATTTTATTGCTGTTCTATAGAATAATATTTCAGCAATGTTTGACATTATTTCTGTAGTTGAAAATTTTACTGAAACTATCAATAAAATTGAAATAGAACAAAAAAATAGTTATAAATGGATAATAATAGTTATAGCTTTTATTTTATTAATAATCCTATTTGTTATAATAAAAAGAATTAGTTTAAAGAAATATAAGGTCTAGTCTTAACTATTATTTCTAAACTCTTGTCTTTAAATTTAACTCTAAACACAGTAAAATCGCGAGTTATTTCTATATACGGACCATCTGCAATTTTTTGATTCGGATCTGTATAAAATCCTAAATGTTGATTATCCGCACTTTTTTGATTCGGATCTGTATAAATTGCCTTAAAATCTTTTTTAAATTGTTTTAATGTTCTCCTATCCGCACTTTTTTGATTCGGATCTATATAAATTCGTTTAAAATATTCTTTAAATTCTTTTACTGTTCCCCTATATGCGATCATTAATCTTTTTACCATAATAATGGATCATATTTTCTATTTATAAACCTTTCGTTTTATTTTAGTATAGTATAGTAGTTAAATAAGAATAAAGAAAAGTATTAAAAAAAAATATTATGAAATTTTCTCATTTAGCTGATTCTCATATTGGGGGGTGAAAGGAAGAAAAGTTAAGAGAATTAAGTTTAGATGCTTTGAAAAAAGCAATTGATATCTCTATAGAAGGAAGCGTTAATTTTGGTAGTTATTTTTGCTGTTTTATCTTTAATAAGTGGTTTAATAACAATTATTAATGTAGCAAGTTCACAACTTCTTGGAAAAATAATTTATGGCTTTATAACGCTTGGATTCAATGCTCTGGTTTTGATATTTATCTTATTAAGTCAGGAATCAAAACATTATTTTTCATAATTCTTTTAAATTTTACTGCTGTTCTATAGACTAATATTTCAGCAATGTTTGACATTATTTCTGTAGTTGAAAATTTTACAGTAATAATCATGTCAGCTCCTAGTTTTTTTTTGCTTCTTCTTTTATATCAGAGACCATATCTGTATAGGGTTTAATTTCTTCCACCAACAAGACTTTTGAAGCCTGCTGCAATATCTCTACCAACTCATCTTAATCTTATTATATTACATTTAACTATGCCTAGAACTTTTTCTCAAAGTAATCATTCATTATTATTACGCTATTATTATACAAGAGAATTATTTAAGCTTTTTCAGTTTTTACTATAATATTTCCATTAGGGCTCTAGTGCAATCCTCTAAAATGTAATAAAAATAACATAAAGTTCTTTCTATGTTATAAACTATTAGTTTGCTTATTAATTCAATTTTTTGAGAATTCTCCTTTAATATTTAAAAGAAGACTTGTTCCCTATTAAAATTGCACTAAACCTCCTATCTGAGCTCAATTTCTATTGCTAGTTCTGATTCTAAATACTTATATAATTTTAGGATTGAATCTCTTTTTCTAATTTGGTCATTATAAAAATCTGTATATTCAATAATCATCCCATAATTCATTTCATTGAGATATAGCATTAAAGATTCAAAAATCTCACATGACTCATATTCTGATAATAAAAATTCATAATAGATTCTTTTAGATGAAGCTATTAATTCAAATTTCTTGATTTCTGTGAGTTCATATAATTTTTGATAAGCTATCTCTGATTTTTGTAATTCTTCTCTAGATTTAATATTATATTCCCTAGAAACCATACAGATACGTTTTGCATCTAAAAATTCATTAAAAATAAATCCCTTTTCTCTGGCTAGAAAAAATAAATTCGAAGAGGTGTGATAAAATTCCTGAGATTCAAGATCATGTGATTGTGCAATCTCTAATAGTTTTGGCTTTTCGTCTGTTGACTCAATATATAAAAAATAAGAAACTGAAAATATGGCCAATATTATTACAAACAAATATTCATATTTTTTAATAAAATATAAAATTTTCATTTTAAAAATAAAAGAATAATATTTAAAAAGATATATTATTTTAATAATATATGAACAAAAGAGGTCAAATATTTATTACTATAGCAATTATTGTTATTATATTTGTCTACATTGGTTTAAAAACATATAATATTATGACGATAGATAAAGGACAAGAGGAATATACTTATTTAAAAGAGAATTATAACACTGAATTAACTTATGTGAAAAATAAATGCATAGCAGATGGAAAGGATCCTGATGTTTGTGCTCAAAAGTTTACTGATGTTTTCTTGGAGTTATATGCAAAGAAAATAGATCCTAATTTTGGTATAATAACAATGCCAATATCTTAGGCGAAATGGTCCTACCCTC
>Ga0209541_10000861_pt1 | contig 60316 bp, 58 predicted proteins | sample RifCSPlowO2_01_FD_184027 | JGI IMG/M metagenome (GOLD analysis project Ga0209541, IMG submission 184027) | Groundwater microbial communities from Rifle, Colorado - Rifle CSP2_plank lowO2_0.1 (SPAdes) (version 2) | ecosystem: Environmental > Aquatic > Deep subsurface > Groundwater | place... | reverse complement strand
TTTCAGTAGTTTCTGCAAGAGGAGCCGTAAGATTGATAATGATTTTAGCTCTACCTGCCTCAATTATGGCTTCATATTTAATTGTAGAAACAACTTCAAAAGCTCTCTCTTCAAATAAGAAATCAAATACAATTGCAATTACTATCTCCTTCTTAATTGTAATATCTGCGATTTATTCAGGATATGTATTTTACAATGAAGGTTATAATAGCGCAAAAGTTCAGGCACCTTATGTTTACACATTCCAATGGCAGAAAGCAATGGATTGGGTAAGAAATAATACTCCTGAAGATGCAGTTTTCGGACATTGGTGGGATTATGGATATTGGGTTCAATCAATAGGAAAGAGAGCAACGGTTCTAGACGGAGGAAATGCAATTGCATATTGGAATCATTTAATGGGTAGACACGCACTTACAGGAACTGATAATTATAAATCTCTTGAATTTCTTTATGCTCACAACACCACTCATTTCCTTATAGATTCAACCGACATAGGCAAGTACGGAGCATTCTCTTCAATCGGAAGCGACGCCAATTATGATAGGTCAAGTCAAATAACTTCAATGTTAAGAGATAAATCTCAATCAAAAGAAACAAAGAATGGATTTGTCTATGTTTATTCAGGAGGAATATTATTAGACCAAGATATAGTATATGACTTAAATGGAACTTCAATTTTCCTTCCTGCAGGAAAAGCTGGAATAATTGGAGTTCTTCTAGAAATAGATTCAGATAATAAAATAATCTCTGCTCCAATTGGACTCTTTGTCTATCCAGATAAATACCAAAACAATCAAATACAAATTCCTTTAAGATACGCTTATGATGGAGAATTCACGGACTTTGGAACAGGTGTAGAATCAGGAGTCTTCGTTTACGCAACAATAACTCAAGGAGAAAGTGGTGCAGGGTATGATAAAATTGGCTCAATTCTTTATCTATCACAAAGAACAGTAAAGTCTCAACTTGCAAGGCTTTATCTTTATAACGAAGACAATAAATATTTCAAGCTAGTGCACACAGAAGATGATTTCATAATTGCCGATTTAAAGAAGTCAAATAATCTAGATGATGAATTTATTTATATAGATTCGGCAGGAGGATTCAGAGGTCCAATAAAGATATGGGAAATAAATTATCCATCAGATATACAATTTAACAGCGATTATCTAAAAACAGAATATCCTAAAGATATCTTAATAGTAAGATGAGTCTGATATTTTTAATCCTAACTCTGCTACTTGCATTTTTAATTACTCTATTAGTAATTCCCTCTTGGATTAAAAAAGCAGAAGTAATTGGCTTAATGTGGGAGAATATGAATTCTATAAAAAGAGAGAAGATAGCTGGCTCTGGTGGAATAATAGTAGTTCTAGGATTTTTAATAGGAGTAACTTCTTTCATTGCTTATCAAGTCTTTTATGAGCATACACAAACAAATTTAATACAAATCTTCGCCTTAATGATAGTTATAATTCTACTAGCAGGAATAGGTTTGGTAGATGATTTACTTGGATGGAGAAGAGGAGGATTAAGAAAAAGAACTCGCTTAGTTTTAGTTGCATTATCAACAATTCCTTTAATCTCTATAAACGCTGGAAGAAGCATTATTTCAGCGCCTTTTTTTGGACAGATAGATTTAGGTTTAATATATCCTCTAATAATTATACCTTTAGGAATAGTTGGAGCTTCAGCAACTTATAACTTTCTAGCAGGATTTAATGGGCTAGAAGCAGGACAAGGAATAATATTTCTTTCAGGAATATCTTTAGTATCTTACTTTACAGGAAATTATTGGGTTTCAATAATATGTTTATGTATGATTGCTCCTCTTTTAGCATTTCTCCTCTACAATTATTATCCCGCAAAAATCCTACCTGGAGATTCTTTAACTTATTCGGTAGGGGGATTAATAGCCATTGCATCTATTTTAGGGAACTTTGAGAGGATAGCAGTATTCTTCTTTATACCTTATATATTGGAAGTAATTCTAAAGTCAAGAGGAGGTTTAGTAAAGCAAAGTTTCGGTAAGCCAGAAAAAGATAATTCTCTCGGTTTAGTTTACGAAAAGTTTTACAGCCTAAATCACATATCAATTTATCTCTTAAAGAAAATGAATATTAAATCAACTGAAAAAAGAGCAGTCTATCTAATTTGGGCTTTCCAGATATTAATAATAATTTTAGGATTTATTATATTTAAAGAGGGAATATTTAGTTAATGATAAATAAATTTAATAAAAATCTCTTAAAGGGAAGTCTAATACTTTTAATAGCTTTTAATGCATACAATTTTCTTAATTTTGTATTTCATTTTATTATGGCTAGAATGCTTACTATAGCAGAATACGGAGTATTAGCAGTTCTTTTTTCAATAATTTATTCTTTAGGAGTCTTTACAGAATCAATTCAGACAATAATAACAAGATATACTACAAATGAAAAGGATGAAGGAAAAATAAATGACTTACTAAGAAAAAGTTTTACAAAAGTTTTAAAGCCAGTATCAATAATTTTTATTTTATACCTTTTAATTGCCTTTCCGTTATCTTATCTTCTAAAGATAAATTATTTTCTATTAGCTTTGACAGGCATAATTATCTTTCCTTCCTTTTCAACTCCTATAACCAGAGGAATAATGCAGGGAAGGAAAATGTTTATTCCTTTAGGAATGAATATGATTTATGAATCTGTTTTCAAACTTTTCCTTGCAGTCCTTTTTGTCTGGATTGGTTGGAAAGTCTATGGAGCTATGGCTGGAGTAATATTGGGGGTATCTCTTTCACTTTTTATTTCTTTTTTCAGTCTAAGAAAAATAATGAATTCTCCAAGGAAGAAGTCAAATACACTTGACATATACAACTACGCCCGCCCAACTTTAATGGTAATGGCCGTTATTATCGTATTTTATAGTCTTGATATAATTCTAGCAAAAATATTCTTCTCTGATGAAATTGCTGGAACATACGCTATCGCATCAATATTATCAAAAACAATATTTTGGGGAACTCAACCAATTGCAAGAGCAATGTTTCCTTTATCAGCGGAAAAAAATAATAACTCAAACAAAATCTTTTCAAATTCTTTATTTATGCTTATATTTATGATATCTTGTGCTCTTTTAATCTTCTTTTTCTTCCCAGATTTTATAGTCTATATCTTTTCAGGTAAGAATGTGCCTCTTGCATCAAATATATTAATATATTTAGGAATAGCCACGAGCATTTTATCTCTAACTAATCTTAATTTTATGTATAAGCTATCAAAAGGGAAAATAAGAAATTACTACTGGATGCCTATATTCATATTAATTGAAATATCTTTGTTCTGGCTTTTCTCATCAAATCTTATAGAATTTTCCCTCTCTTTCATTACCTCTTCATTAATTCTGCTTTGCGGTTCTATTTATCTCTTTGACAAGACTGATTAATCCCTAATAATTTATTTACTACTTTAATTAACAATAAATGATAAAAAGATTTAAATGAGAAGGGGTTGTGAAATGTTTATGAAAGAAATACAATTGCCGGAACCTATAATTGAAAGAGCTAGGCTTCCTATTATTTATGAAGGTAATAGAGTAGAATTTGCTTATCCTCCTATAAAAGGAAATCATAGCGATTGTTTTCGAGCAATTAAGGCGGATACTGAATTAAGGGTTGCTAAAGGGGTTGAGTTGGCTTTACTTGTTCATGGAGCTTATACTTTTAAAGGTGGAAGTGACTTATGGAAGTCTGTTAGAGAAGATTTAGGAAATTATTCTCTTAGAGTTCCAGTAAGAACTTTTTGGTTTCCGAAAGGTATTTTAAAAGATGAGTGTCTTTCAGGGGTTCTTGTTGAAGAAGATGCAGAAGGATTAGGATGGGATTCCAAAATGAGACTTCCAGATTTAACTAAATGGAGACAAGATGAACATGGAGTTTATGTTTCTCCCAATAGAGGTCAACGATTTATTCCCAAAGGTAAATATAAATTAGGAGAACATAATGCGGAAAGTTTTGCTAGAGACGGATTAGCCATTACAATTCTTTCACCTAAAGGAGCAGAAATATTTGCTAGAACTGCTGTTGATGCAAATTTAATTCCCAATATCAAAGGATATGATGTTGATTCTCTTAGTGTTAATGAAGGTCCACAGCAAAGAGTTTTTTCTTTGAGAAAAGAAGGGGAGAATTTTAATGTCAATGGCGGTTCTTTCGGTGGCAACATGAATGGGAATGATCGTGCTTTCGCAATATTCAAATCTCCAACACAGGCAACTAATTAAAAATATTTCCTAATCCCTAAATCTCCAATAAATAAGTGTGTAAATGGCCTTTAAGCCATCTTTCCATCCTATCTTTTTTCCTTCTTTAACGCTTCTAGGAGTATAAGATATAGGAATTTCCATTATCCTAATACCTCTCTTTAATATTTTAGCAGTTATTTCTGGTTCAATGTCAAACTTATTGGACTTTATCTCTATACTTTTTATCACATCACTTCTAAATACCTTATAACAGGTTTCCATATCAGTTATATTTGTTCCATAAATAATCTTTGTGAGAAGAGTTAGGAATTTATTTCCTAAATAGTATATTTTATACAAAGGTTTATGCTTTTTAAGAAATCTTGAACCATAAACAACTTTCTCTTTTCCATCTATAATTGGCTTTATTATCTTGTTATAATCATCTGGATTATATTCCAAATCGGCGTCTTGTATTATTATTATATCTCCTTTAGCCATTTTTATTCCAAGTCTAACCGCAGAACCCTTACCTTCATTTTTCTTAGAGAACAATTTAATTTTTATTTTTTTACTCTTTGCTTTATATCTTTTTATAAAATTCTTTATTATCTCTTCAGATTTATCCTGACTTCCATCATTTACAACTAAAACCTCTAACTCAAGAGGAAATTTCTTTATACATATATAATCAAGTACCTTCTCAACTGTTTTTTCCTCATTATATACGGGAATTATTACAGATAGCTTTTTCATTTTAATCATCATATATTAAATTCTTCAACAAAAAGATTAGAGATATAAAAGCAAGTGCTATCGCTATATAAACTATAAAATGTGCGAGATTATCTAATAAATCATCAAAAGAATTTTTTGTTGTATATTTATCAAATATAGGTTGTATATTTTCATCCCATCCTATAGGGTATAAAAACCACACCTTTGCAAGTTTAGTTATCTGAAGTGCCTCCCTATTAAGTAGAATTTCAGTTTTATACACTCTAAATCTCAAGTTTTCTTTATTAGAATAAAATGGAAAAGCAAAATCTGAAGTTCCTGAGTCATATATTTCTTTTACGACTATAGAATCTTTCTTGAAATATTCAACTAAGGTTTCAGCTGTCTGATTAAATTCTGGCTGGTTGGCTATCGTGCCCCACCCACAATCATCAATCACACATTCAACAAAATAAGTTTCTATCCTAACTTTCTCCCCTGGAATTTCATCAGATACTCTAGCAACTTCAGACAAGTAAGAAGACTCAATATAATTCTTTCCAGCAAACATCCAATGAATTTCTCCTCTATATATCCTAGAATCTGCAATAACAAATGCATCATCAGGTATGACTTCATTTTTAAAATCAATCATCTGTCCAACTGAACTTTCAGTATAAAAATGTTCTAAAGTTCCAAATGTCTTAAATCCCAATAAAACAATACAAAATATACAAATAATCAATAGCAAATATCTCAATCTAAAGAATTTATACTTTAGTTTAATTTTATCATGGAAAAAGGCAAGTCCTAGCGCAGCCAAAGGAACGAAAAGATAAAGCAGAAATACATAATGTTTTGCAAGTAATATTCTAGAGGCAAGATAGAAAAAAACAAAAATCAATACTCCGAGAGAAAATACAAGAAAGTCTTTTTTCTTCTGTCTAAAACATAACAATATTCCAAATATAGCAAATAAGAAACTGAGAGGGTCATTGTGCCATATAAGAAGCAAGGCGTAAATTGAAGAAGGCATTTTTGAACCTCCGAGGTGCATAGAGCCCCCTAAAAAGAATCCCTTCCAATCAGCACCATGTCCCCACCCACTATCCCAAGAATAAAGTTCAGTTGCCTTTTCATTTCCTATACCTAAGGCATTTGCATAAATTAAATCAGTAAATCCCTTATCTTTGTAAAGTAAGTAATTATGATTTAAAGAAGGAATTGCAAATATGAAAGCCCCCACAAGAAATATAAAAGAGTATTTTATTGTTTTTTTAATAAAGTCTGCTTTGTTTTTATTATAATTATAATAAAATGCGTAAAATACAAGTGCAGGGGCAAAAAGTAAAGCATAAACTTTAGTTAGTATGCCTAATCCTAAGAAGACTCCAGAAAGGAAATAAGGTAGTTTCTTCTCACTTTTCAAAGATTTTACAAACAATAAAACTCCAAGCATAACAAAGAACATTGCAGTATTATCCATTTCAGACAAGGTATTTTTTATATGGAATGGAGAGAATGCAAGTAAGAAAGCCGCTATTAATCCTGCTTTTTTACCAAAAAATTCCTTTGTTAAAAGGTAAATTAAGATTATAGAGAAACTTCCAAACAAAACAGCACTAAATCTTGAACCAATTTGTCCTATTCCAAATAAATTATAGAATATATCAGTCAAATAGTACCATAAAGAAGCTGATTGGTCATAAACAACAAGTTTCCCAGAATTTAGGAAATTAATAGCATGAACGCTAAAATGCATATCATCAGCAGAAACTCTAGTATTGATGGCGGAAATTATTCTAAGAATAAGTCCAAAAATAAAGGCTAAGAAAACATAAAGCTTTGACTTGTCTTTTGAAAAGAATACGTCTAAGCCCTTATCCAAGAATCTATTATATACCTCACTCATTTTATTTAGTCAGTTTTTTGATATTTAAACATTCTTATACATATTTTAAATATCAGTTAGCTTTAAAATACTTTATATTCTCCTTATTTAATGAGAAAAATTTCAATAATAATACCTTCCTATAATGAAGAGAAGAGGATAGGGAGAACTATGGAATCTTATTTAAATTACTTCAACACACTGAAAAAGCAAAGAATATTAGATTTTGAGCTAATTATAGTAATAAACAACACTAAAGATAACTCAAGAAAGATAATTTATAACTTTAAGGATGAATCTCTTAAGGTTTTAGACTTTGAAAAGGGAGGGAAAGGCTTCGCCGTAATGGAGGGATTTAAGGAAGCCTTAAAGGGAAGTTCAGACCTTATAGGTTTTGTTGATGCAGATATGTCAACTGCCCCCGAATCCTTTTATGATTTGGTAGAGAAGATAGGAAAAGCAGGAGGCGCTATAGCCGGAAGATATTCCAAAGGAGCATCAGTCTATCCAAAACAAAGTCTAGCAAGAATAATATCTTCAAGGATGTATAATTCAGTTATAAGAGCACTCTTACTTATTCCTTATAGAGATACGCAATGTGGGGCAAAACTTTTTTCAAGAGAGGCGTTAAAAAGAACAATAAATGAGATGGGCATGACTAAATGGGCCTTCGATGTTGAACTAATATATAAAATAAGAAAGAAAGGATACCAAATAAAAGAAATCCCCACAAAATGGTCCAACCAAGATTATTCAACAATAAACTTTATGAAATCCGGTCCTTGGATGGTTTTAGGAATTATAAGACTAAGATTATTAAACTCTTATTTCAGATTTCTAGTAAGAATTTATGACAAGATAATGGAAAGAATAAGGAGATTTTTATGAAAGTAGGACTTGTATCGTCCAAGGGAGGGCATTTAGGTCAGATAAAAATAATATTTACAAAGGAAGTTATAGGAAAAAATGAAGCAGTTTTAATAACAGAATCAGAAAAGAAAATAATAAAAGAGGAAAAATCTTTTCTTGGAAGATTCAGAACATATTATTTCAAAAAAGACAATTTATCCTTTAATCCAATAAAATATTTAATTGCAACAATAAATCTGATTAGGTTGTACAGAAAAGAAGATATTTCTCTAATAGTAACGAATGGGGCTCAAATATCAATTCCAGCACTAATCGGAGCAAGACTAATAGGTATAAAATCTATCTTTATAGATACTATTATAAGAGTTAAAACTCCTAACTGGTCTGCAAGATTCTGTTATTATTTCTCAGATGTTTTTATAGTTCAGCATAAATCTATGATGGGAAAATATGGGAAAAAGGCAATTTATAGAGGGGGAGTTTTATGATTTTCGTAACAATAGGAACTCATCCAGACCAATTTGACAGATTAGTAAGAAGAATAGATGCAATAGCTCCTAAAATAAAAGAAAAAATAATAATCCAAAGAGGATTCACAAAATACATCCCAAAAAATGTAGAATCTTTCACATTTGCAGATAATCTTGAACCTTATTTTAAGGAAGCAAGATTAGTCATAAGTCATTCTGCAACATCCCTATTAGAGTTTGTTCTAAAAAATAAGAAACCAATAATAACTGTTCCACGCCAAAAGAAATTTAAAGAACATATAAATGACCATCAGGTAGAATTCGCATTATTTTTAAAAGAGAGATACGGGGTAGAGGCAATATTAGACGTAACTAAAATAACTCCCGAACTTTTAAAAAAATATAAACACATAATGAAAGTAAAAAAAGACAATTTAACAAAAATACAATCTTATTTCAAGGAGGTTTTAAATGGAAAAATCAAGATTTAAAGAAAAAAAGTTCGCTGACAACAGAATAGATTATGTTAGTAATCTTATTAATCCTAAAAGAACTGACAAAATTTTGAACATAGGCGTATCAAATATACCTGAAATAGAGATAAAAATTGAAAATAAGATAAGTGAATGCTGGACATTAGATTTAGACAAAGAAAAGATAAAAAAAGCAGAAGGATACACAAAAAAAACAAAATATCTTTATGGAGACATATACGATAAAAGTCTTTTAAAGAATAAAAAATTTGATAAGGCAGTTATGCTTGAGGTTTTAGAGCATTTAAAATATGATTTGGATGCCTTAAAAAGAATTAACTCTTCACTCAAGATAGGCGGAGAACTGATAATCTCAGTTCCAAATGATAATCTTTTACATATAATTAATCCTGTGAAATATACTCAACACGAAAGACATTATTCAAACGAAATGATAAAGAAAGTCTTGCATGATGCAGGATTTAAAATAATAGATTTTAATATTGTTGAAAACTTTTCCCTTCTAGCCAATTTATATATACATCTTTTCTTCAAGTATATATTAAGAAAGCAAAGGAATTTCTTGACTTTTAAAAAATCTTCAGGTAAGACTTACAAACAATATAATAAAAATGGGTTAGACATAATAATTAAGGCAGAAAAAATCAGCGAATGTTGATTTTTCTATATCTCAGAAAATTACCAAATTTATAAAAGGTTATTAGCCCATACTCTAAGGTAATAAAGAATACATAAAAAGGATGAAGGAGCCAGAAATATCCTTTTCCATTTTTTATTTGTTTCAAACCTTCAATAAGCGCCTTAAGAAATGAAAGATTAAGCATAACTCTTATAAGGAATTTTATATTATCGCTAAGATTATCTCCAATCCAACTAAATTTTTTTGTCTCATATTCTTTATTTATAAATCTGTAAAAGTAAATTCCTTTTTTTTTCATAAAGCTAAGGAAATCTCCACTTGTTTTATGGTATATAAAAGCGTCAACAGGAGAAGCAACTTTCATATTTAATTCAGCCATACTTGCAAAAACATCAACATCTCTAGTGTAACCCCCTATTTCCAAGAAAACACTTCTCCTAAAGGCACATCCGTTGGCTCCCCCATAAAGAATGTTTTTTTTATCTAATAGATATACATAATAAGAACCTCTCTCTATCTTAAATTTTCTAGGATTCATTTGCATTTGTGCAACTAAAGAGTAAGGTATAGCAAAAGAGTCTTCTACACCAGCGTCATTAACATATTTAAGAAAATTACTATCTCCTTTAACTGGTTTAAGTAGAGATTGTGAAGCCATAACTTTTTCATCTTCAAAAGGATAAATTATTTTTTTAAGCCAATCTTTTCCTATTATGATATTATCATGGTCTAAGAATATGACTATTTCCCCTCTAGAGCTATCTACACCCATGTCTTTGCTCATTCCTCTGCCTTCTGATAACTTATGAGGATTGTGCAAAAGTCTTATATTTTTATTATTTTTCCTATATTCTCCAATTATCTCTAAAGTTTTATCAGTAGACCCCCCATCTACAATAATTACTTCATAATTTTTCTTTGGATAATCTTGAATTAGTATAGAATCAAGGCAATCTCTAAGAGTTCTTTCAGCGTTCAATATACCAAGTATAAAGCTTATTTTTACCATATTAAATCCTTATTTTTTTATAATCTTCTCCATAAATATAAATCCTTTTCCAAAGACAAAAGTTAAGTAAAACCCACAATCTATGTTCATTCTTAAATTCATAAGGATTGTTTAAAATCTTATCTATTTTATCCGCTTTAACAAGTCCAATTTTTTTTATTCCCTCAATATTGTTTCTAATTAAGTCAAGAAAATCTTTATCTTTTACGAGATTAGTTAAAGGCAGAGTAAAACCCTGCTTCTTTCTCTTTAATATCTCCTTGGGTAAAGAATTTTTAATACTCTCTCTAAATATTTTCCTTCTTTTCTTATATTCGCTCCCAATCCCAGCAAAATAATTTATCAAATTGACATCAAGAAAAGGATTTCTTACTTCAAGCCCATGAGCCATACTCATTTTATCCGCTTTCATCAATAAATCATTTGGGAGCCAATCATTGAAATAATAAAGCATAGAACCCTTCTCAAGACTTTTACTACTTCTCAAAGCCTCATCAAGATATACTTGAGTTTTTATCTTATTCAGAATGTCCTCATTAAGAAGGTCCTCTTTATCTTTTTCATCAAAAGGGAAATAAAATAATTTTTCATATTTCTTATATAAATCTTTTTCTTTAAGTATATCGGATAATAAAAGCATAATTTGTTTTCTAGGATATTTAAGAAAATTTGAAGAAAAATTACTCATTAATTGAGCAGTTTTATTAATTGGTTTAAGCCATTTAGAATTTAATCGTTTTATAAATCCTATATTATTAAAACTATCATACCCTCCAAAGACTTCATCTCCTCCCTCGCCAGACAAAGCAACCTTTACTTTTTTTGAGACTTCTTTAGATAGTAAATATGTGGGAGTAGAAGCTGGGTCAGCAAGTGGCTCATCAAAGTGCCATACGACCTTAGGCAATTCTTTTATAAAATCAGAATTAAGAAATATTTCCTTATGGTTTGTCGAGAACTTTTCAGCCACAATTTTTGCATATTTTCTCTCATCTGTTGAATCGCCAAAACCAACAGAAAAAGTATTTATTTTATCACTAAATTTACTCATATAAGAAACTATGGTGCTTGAATCTAGTCCTCCAGATAGAAAAACCCCTATTGGAACATCAGCCATCAGTCTTTTTTCAACAGAGTCAGATATAATCTCATCAATTTTCTCAACACTTGGTTTATATCTCTCTTCAAATTCAGGCAACTTCCAATATTTCTTTATTTGGATTTTATTACTTTGACAGATTATATAATTTGCAGGCATTAATTTCTTTATACTTTTAAACATAGTTCTATTTCCAGATGAAAATCTCAAAGTCAAGTAGTCAGAAAAACATTGCTCATCAATCTCTCTTTCAACTTCTTCATATTCAAGTATCGCTTTAATTTCAGAGGCAAAAATAAACTTTCCTTTATCAAAATAATAATAAATTGGCTTCTTCCCAACCCTATCTCTCGCCAAGAAGATTTTAGAATTTTTTGAGTCCCATACAGCAAAAGCGAACATTCCGTCTATTTTTTCTAATATTTTCTCTCCATATTCTTCATATCCCAACAAAATGACTTCAGTATCCGTTTCACTTCTAAAAGAATATCCTTTATCAATCAATTCTTTCCTTACTTTTTTATAATTATATATCTCTCCATTAAATGTTATAGATAAATCTCCATTTCTGTTAAACATTGGTTGATGTCCATTCTTTGATAAGTCAATTATACTCAACCTCCTATGTCCTAAAGATATATTTTTATCACAAAAGATTCCGTAATCATCAGGACCTCTATGCTTTATTTCAATATGCATCCTTTTAATCAAGTCCTTATCTTCCCAATTAAATCCTACAATTCCGCACATAAAACCTCTATATAACCTTTATTTATAATGTTTTATAATTTATCTCATATACTATAAGAATCGCCTGTGTATTCTCAACATCAGCAAAATAAGCTCTTACAGGATTTAGTCTATTTACATTATCATTAACCCATTGATTTGTCCAACTAGGATGATTCTCAAAAATAGAGACCATTATATATCTAGGTTTTTCCTCTTCTATTAAGGAGTCTAATTGACTCGCATTCTGAAAACTATAACTAAAGATTTTCCTCTCTGTGTAAGCGGTTGCTTGCGTATATGAGATACTCAATACCTTATCATTTATATTTGAATTTTCCTTTATCCACAAAGAAGCTTCTTTTACGGGAAGGTAGCTGTCTTTTTTCTCATCTATAAGATATTTAGTATGAGTTAAATGCGGGTAAATAAAGAAAACACCTAAAATAAGGACTACTGTCCCCAATTTAAGAAAATCACTTTTAGTTACTTTTTCAGTTATCCATAAAAGAGCATTTGCACAAAAGAAAAAGATAAATGGAACGAGAATAAACACCCATCTATCTTCAATGGTGCCTCTTATATAAAATATATAGAATAAAGTTACAACAACAAGAAATATTAAAGAGAAAATTTCAGAGTCTGTTCTTTTCTCTTTATCTTTAAGGATGAGGTCAAAACTAAGTAATAATTTAAAAAGAACAAGAAATAATCCAAAAAGGAATAGATAAAAGAATATAGTTTTACTAAATATCTCATAAAAGCTCAAAGTCATCCATCCAAATTCCCATCCCAAACCGATTCCTGTCCCTCCAATATAGGATGGAGCAAAAGCCGTTGGATTCCCAAATGAATAAAATTGCCAGATAAGGAAAGGCAACATTGTCAAAACAAAAGATACTAAATAAATCCAATATTTCTTCTCAAACAATATTTTATGTCCTTCTCTAAAGATTAAGAAAATGAAAAAAGATAAGGGAACGAGCAAAGCCGATATTTTAAAATAAAATCCCAACGCACTGAACAATCCAGAATAAATTGCATACTTATGAGTGTTAGTCTTTATCAATTTCCAGAAAAAAGCAATAGCCATAATCTGGAAGCTCATTGAAAAGAAGTCTGGTTGAAATCTTGTCGTCCAAAATAGGAAAGACCACATAAATGTAGATACAATAGAAGCAATTAATCCAACTTTTTTATTAAATAATTCTTTTCCAAGATAATAAATTGAGAATACCATAAAAGTTGAAGGTATCACAACAAGAATCAGTTTAAGAGAAAACTCTTGCAAACCTAACTTGAGAAGTATTGCGCCAAAAAGTTGAAACAATGGAGGTCTTTGAGGGTTAAAATCATAAGGGACTCCAAAAGCAATATTTTTTGCACTTGACATATATTCTGCTTCATCCCACCATAAAGTTTGTCCTTTAGTATAAACTAGATAATACAATCTAATAATAAAAGAAGCAATCACTACTCCGATAATGGCTAAGTTATAAGGGTCTTTCAGCCAAGTCTTTACTTTCTCTTTAATACTACCTTCATTTTTCATTATATTAACAGATTTTTTGACTTTTTAATTGTGTTTATCCAAGGCAAGAATCGCCTCTTCAGACATGCCTTCAATATGATTTAAACTTTCCATTTCTTCTAAACTTACCCATTTTATTTCATCAATATCTCCACCTTTAGAGAATTCATAATCCTCACAATCAACCAAATAACTCTCACCATACAAATAAGCCCCTTCTCCTCCTATATACCAATAGTTAGATATTTTTTGCAAGATATTCTTTATCTTCAATCCAGTTTCTTCAGAAATTTCCCTTCTCAAAGCCTCATTTTTCTTTTCTCCATCTTTAACTCTCCCTCCAGGGAAAGCCCACAATTCAGAATGTATCTTATCACTTTTTTTTCTTTTTATTAAAAGAAATTTATCCTCATTAGGCTTTTTTATTATAGCATTTAAAACAAATCTTTTCTTCATTTTTTCAACTGAATTTACAACTCTTTCAGAACTTATGCTCTTTACAAGTTCTTCATTATATTCGTTCATTCTTTCAGGAAAGAATTCTTCAAGTTTCTCAGAAACTTCTTTATGCAATAAACCATAACCTTCAATCTCATGAGGACTTGTACAGAAGAATAGCCCTATTGTTGGTTTCATTAAAGAGATAGATATGTGTAAAGATAAACTATCTGAACAGATAATCAAACTACATAAATTGACTAGTGAAATAAATTCTTCCATAGTGTTATGAGGATTGTTACTAACCGCTTTAATATTCTTAGATTTTAATATATCCATTATAATATCAAGCTCCTCTTTTTCACCTGCGCCTCCAAACAACAAGACATCTCCTCCGTTCTTACTTATTTTCTCACAGAATTCAATTATCCTTTCTCTGGCCCACTTTTTTGAAGGCCATTTCGATGAAGAGCCTATATGTATTCCTATTGTCTCACTGATACTAAGATTGTTTTCCTTAAAAAATTTAGAGGCATATTTTCTACCAGATTCATCGGGTAAAAGAGAATAATGTTCTTTGTCAAAATTTAACTCGCAAGCCATAAATATCATTTCCTGATAAGTCTTCCTGTTTTTCTTCTTCAATTCATCATCAAAAAGAGTATTAAGGTAATATTCAGCCTCCAAATTAAAAACAGCAGGATATCCAGAGTCATAATAAAAACCATATTTTTGTTCGGCATTTATTTCATTTGCTTTTTTTATTGCTTCCTCTTCAATATCAAGACTATACAAAATATCAAATTTATCTTTTATTTCACATGGCAATATTTTTATTTTATCAACTTCTTTAGCTTTTTCAACTATTTCAAGAGATTCTCTTTTAGTCACCCAAGTTATTTCAGAAAGAGGATATTTCTTTTTTATTGCTTTCAACAAAGGCAAAGTTCTAACTACATCCCCCAAAGCCCCAAGTTTAATTATAGCTATTTTTTCCATAATTCTACTAAATGTGGATATTTTTAAGTCTATGCAAAAAGCTTTATATTTCACTTTTTTAATGATTAAATGAAAGTTTACATAGCAGGTAAGATAAGCTCAGAAACCGAAAGAGAATTTTTAGAGGAAGTTTCTAAGATATGTGAAAATTTAGGATTTAAAACATTTCTACCGCACCGAGATGTAGGTTTAGTGAAGGGAATAAAAGATGTTAAAAGAATTTTCAATGGAGACATAATTGAGGGATTCAAAGATTGTAGTCTAGTTGTTGCAGTTCTAGACGGATTGCACGTTGGTGCAGGCACATCTTGGGAGTTAGGTTATGCTTATGCAAAGGGTATTCCTTCAATTGGAATTAAAACAGACGAGTCTCCAGAAGACGCCTTAGAATATTTAAGTGCGATACTAATTGCCTCAATGCCGATAGTCAATTCTCTAAAAGAATTGGAAAAAATGCTCAAGAAATTCAAAAAGAATAATACCTAAATATTTATCTAAGATTATTATTCTGAATTTTAATGGTTGAACAGCCAGAACATCATTTTAGAAGAGATTTGCACTACTTAAGAAGAAGGCAATCAGACTTATCTCCAAATGAGATTTCTCCAGATACTTTTCTAAGAAATATGAGCCAAGACGAAAGAAATGGCTTAGTTTATTTATTCGGTGATGTTCTAAAGAGATTTTACAGACCAACAATAGACATAGCGGTATTTGGAATAGGAACATTGACTTTTCCAAATTCTTATTGGGTTGGATTAGAAAAATTTGTCTCAGAAGATAATCCTTCTTTAAAAGACATAACAGGAAGAAGAGGACAAGATATAGACTTGATTATAACAGACGAATCCTCTACAACAATTCATTATAGAATTATAAAATTTTTTAAGTCTCTACTAAGAGAAGCCACAAAAGAAGGAACTCTTTCTTACTCTTATTCTGAAGAAGCAAGAGAAAATGGGGCAAGTTATATTAAACTTCCTAATGAGAAAGATGGTAAATTAGAGGTAATTAGAGGTAAATCAATAGAGTATAAAGGTCCAAATTTTATAATTTCAATTACAAGATGTAGAAATTTTCATATATCTTTTAATCATCAACACACAACCGACTCAAAATTAGTTGAGGAAAGAGTTTATGGAAGAAATTTTTCATTTCTTGGAAGAGTTTTAGAGATTTTAGATAGTATTCATGATGTTAATATAGCTCCAGGTCTATTTGACCAAAAAGCAACTTCATTCAATAAAGGGTTAGAAGATAAAGCAAAAGGCATTATGGAGCAACATAAACAGGCAAAAAGAGATATGTCAAAATATTCTCAAATAAGTATAATCTAATTCAAGTCAATCCAACGGCTTAGTTGAATTTATCTCTTCTTCTCTCCATCCATCTTTATATGACTTTTTACTAAGCTCTTTAAATGCTCTATAATACAAATAAAGTCTTGCAAAATATAATTCAATTGTCCACCAAAATTCCTTTAAGTTTCTTGGCTGTCTAATCGCAAAAAAAGCCCCTTCATTTATTTCATTAAAAAAAGACTTTGTTCTAGGCATATCTGGGGCAATTTTATTAAGGTTTTCATGCGCTTTTATATTCCTTACTTTCTGTTTTATCCAATCTTCAAAGTTATTAGGATTTTTTACATAAACCTCTGCCTTATCAGCATATTTTATTTTATATCCTTTCTTCCAGAAAAGATAAGGAATAATACTATCTTCAGAAGTCTCAAGAGGAAATTCTTTTATGACTCCATTCCTTATTGCAAACAAATATCCAGAACATTCAAAAAAATCTTCTCTTTTTGAAAATTTTTTCCGAGTTTTATCTATACCAGAAAATAAAACAGAAGCCCAATATCCATATTTATCTTCCCTTGAATCAACTGAAACAGGTTTTCCTGTTGCGCAACCAATCTTTTCATCCTTAAAAGAATCTAATATTTCAGAGACAGAATCTTTAGAAACATAGACGTCTCCATCACTAAAGATAAAGATATCTTTTTTATTTTCAGAATATAGCATTTGAATCAAGGTATTTAGAGCAGAACTCTTTCCCTCTCCAGGGTCAAGAAAAAATTCAAATCTATCACTTTTTATTTTACTTCTTAAAAAGTCTTCAACTTCTGGGAAAGGGTCAACAACAACAATTTTATATTCTTCTTTTATCTTTTGAGACATAAAAGATTTAACGGCTCTTAGAGTAGCTTTTGGTTCCTTATAAGAAGTTATTATTATATTTATCATTTTATGCAATTTCAAAAGGATAATCAGAAGGTCTTATTATTGTGTTCTTTTCACCATTTTCATTTTTAACAACAAGTCGGCATTTTTTAACGCCTTGTTTTCCTATATCAGAGTGTTCTATTTCTTCAATAATCATTTTTTTCCCAATAATAACTACAACATCTCCCTTTTTCAACTCTGAAGCCTTCTTCTTCATAATCTATACCAAAAAATCAAGTTTATAAAGTTTATTAATGAAGCTAAAATATGCATTCAGCTTTGATATTATGTTCTGGAGGATTGGATAGTGTAGTTTTATCTAATTATATAAAGAAATCTCTAAAATATCAGAAAATTTCAATATTATTCTTTAATTATGGTCAAAGGAATATTAGAGAAGAAAGAATAAGCTCAAAAAAATGTGCGAAAGAAATTGGAGCAATATTTAAAGAAATAGACTTGAAATTTATCAATCTTTTTTCAACATCTCTTTTGAATAAAAAATTTATGCCAAAAAAATTAAGTCTAAAGGACTTAAAATCTACAAAAAAAGAAAGTGAAAAATGGTATGTTCCTTCAAGAAATTTTATATTCCTTTCAATTGCAATATCTTATGCGGAATCTCTAAATATTAAAAATAAAGAGAAAATTTCTATTTTTATAGGTTTTAAAAATGAGGGAAATGATTCCTACCCAGATGCTTCGGAGGGGTTTATCAAGAAAATTAATGAATATTCAAATGAATTTGTTAAAGGAAATCCAAAAGTCCTAGCCCCACTTATAAAAATGGACAAAGAAGAGATAATAAAATTAGGTAGAGAATTAGATGTAAAATTTAGAGAAACTTACTCTTGTTACAACGGAGGAAAAAAACATTGCGGTTTTTGTCTTTCATGTAGGTTAAGACAAGAAGGTTTTTATTGGGCTAACACAAAAGACCCAACAAAATATAAGATTAAGTCAAAAGACTTCAGAATAGCAATTAACTAATTGCTTCTTCAATTTTTGTTATTATCTTATCCCATCCGAATTTTCTTACATATTCTTTAGCGTTTTTTCCAATTTCTTTTATTTTTTTATCATTAATTATTAAAAATCTTATCTTTTCAGCAAGCTCAACTTCATTTCCTATTTCAAATAATAATCCATTTTTACCATCTTGAATTATCTCTTTAGCTCCATCATTTGCACTTCCTATAACTGCCTTTCCACGTGCCATTGCTTCTATAAGTGATTGAGGCATTGATTCTCTCTTACTTGGAAGAACAAATATTTTAGCAGAGTCTATTTTTTTTATTTTATCTTTAATTTCTCTTATTTGTTCGGTAAAAATAATTTTATTCTTTAATCCAAGTTCATCTATTAACTCATTGAGTTTTCTCATATAATCTTCTTCACTAGGCCCCACCATTTCAAGCATTATATCTTGACTCCTAATCAAACTCATCGCTCTTATCAAGGTCTCCAAGTCCTTCACAGGTGCAATTCTTCCCAAAAATAATATCTTATTTTCTTCTTTCCATTTTTTAGAAACAAAAAACTCTTCTGGAATACCATTTGGAATATATTCCACTTTATCAAAATCAGCCCCAATTTCAGCAAGGTAAGGGTTCTCCCATCGAGTTATACTAAATATTTTATCAAATTTATTTATAGTCTTTGGTCCTATAAATTTATCATAAAAATTAACCGCCATTTTTGAGATAAATCCACGAGTCTCATTGCTTTTAGAAAAAGGGGCGTGCGTGACCAAAATTACTTTACAATTAATTTTATCTTTAATCTTTAGTGCTTTAGTAGTATGAGGATGTCTATAAGAATGAGCTATAATAACATCCGGAGAATATTCCAAAGCCTCCTTTTCAAAATCCCACTTCATAAAACTTTCTCCACCAATCTTTGAAGCTTTAAATCTCTTTATTTTAACATTTCCTAAAATTTCCTCACTCTCCGCAATTCCTTCAGAACCTTTTATTCTGTTTGATGAAAAAACAACCACTTCATTATTTTTTGAGAGTCTTATAGATTCTTCTCTAGCCCTAGCCCAGACTCCACATATTCCAGCAGAATAATTAGTTAGTTCAAGTATTTTCATAAAGATATGAAATAAACTCTAAATTTAAATCTTTCACAATTTATCAAACCCTTTAAATGTTTTTGATAGAATTTAAATTAATTAATTTTTATCATCTAGGGTCTTGCCTTATAGTTAAAGCAATAAAGGATTATAACAGAAGGTAAAAATAAGATAATTATCTAATGTCCGAGAAGTTAAGTTGTTGTAGGAGATAATAATATTTTCTATTTAATTTAAAGATAAAAAGGAGTATTGCGTTGTGAAGTTTCACCAAATATAGAAATTATAAATAAAGATTTATTTAAGATTAGTACTTATCAAGGAAGTTTTTGAATTTCTCAATTAAATAATCAATTTGTATTTTACTCAATCCTTGATGACATCCAACAAGGAATCCCCCCCTCATTACACTATCAGCAATTGGGAAATCATCAGGACTTTGACCAGTAGATTTTATTAAATGTTCAAATGCAGGCTGTCTTAATACATTTCCAGTAAAAACAGGTCTTGTTTGAATATTACTTTTTTCAAGATAAGTAGTTATAAGTTGTCTAGTGAATGGAGCATCTGATTTTATAGTTAATGGAAATGCAAGCCAGTTAGCTTTAACATTATCTAATTGTTTAGGTAAAATAAAATAGTTTTCATAAGATGAAAAGAAATCAAGTAATTTTGTGAAGTTATCTTGTCTTATATTTTCAAACTTCTTAAATTTCTTAACTTGCTCAAGACCGAAAGCTGAGCCAAGTTCCATCGGTAAAAAATTATATCCTACTTTTTCAAATATGAACTTTGAATCATAAGGTATACCTCCCAAACTAACTCCAAATCTCTTTTGTAAATCTTCACTTTCATCTCTTGACGAAGACCTTCCCCATCCTCTCAAGATTTTACACTTATCCATTAATTCCTCTGAATTCACACATATCATTCCACCACCGCCTCCAGCAGTTATTACATGCGAACCATAAAAACTCGTAGTAGAGATATGAGAATAAACTCCAGTTGGAAGATTATCATATTGTGCCCCCAAAGTATCGCATGAGTCCTCAATAAAGATAAGATTTTTTTCCTTAGCTAATTTTCTTAATTCTTCCATATCTGGGACATTTCCAATCAAAGACGGAATCATGAGTACTTTAGTTTTTTTACTAATTTTTTTCTTTATCTGTTCAATGCTAGGAATATACATTCCAGGTTCAACATCAACAAAAACAGGTTTAAGACCAGTCTGTAGAATTGGGGAGAGTGTAGTTGAAAAAGTAAGAACAGGAGTAATTACTTCACTTTCCTTAGGTAAATTTAATATCTCTAATGCAAGTAAATTCGCAGAAGAACCTGAATTTACCATTATCCCATATTTTTTTCCAAAAAGAGAAGCAATTTCTTCTTCAAATTTTTTTGTTTTCTCACCGAGAATAGTTTTATTATTTCTAAGCAAATCTAAAACAGCATTTTCCTCTTCAATACCATGAACTGCAAGCGCATAAGGAACTCTTATCTTTTCATCCATTTTAATAGTTAAAAAACAAACCCGACGGCTATTTAATTATTATTATAATCTATAATCTATTCTAAGAAGAATATAATAAATCTCAAATTAGTTTATATATTAATTCATAACTAAATAAGAATGGATATTCCTGTTCTTGATGTAGCAAAGAGGACTTATTTCAATAATGAAAGAGGTTTAAGATATACTGAAGAGCAAATAGAAAATCTTAAGGCAATGTATGAATTATCAAGAAAATTTAGATTCACTACTTCTCTCTTAATATCAACAGACGAAGCAATAAGCAATTCTAAATTAGATAGAAATCAAATTGAAAGAGCACGAGTTTTAGTGGGAAAGATAAGAGACATAGGGATTCCAGTCAGTTACGATCCTTACGGACAAACAGCATTAAGCAAATTTCAACAACAGGTTTTTCCAATTAAAGAGCCACAAGCTAATACAATTCTAGCAATTTGCTGTCTAGACCAATATCCTCTTTATAAACAAGAACAAGTTGAAGTTGCTTTAGAATTAGCGGAGAGAGTTAAAAAAGATGGCTCTCTTTATGGCTCTGGCTCAAGAGACGTTCCAGTTGAATTGGGAGTTCATAAAATTTCTTCTTATATGCGTATTATTCACGAGCTTGCACAACTTCTTTCAACAGACCATCCAAAACAATTCAGAGTTTTTGATAAACCTGATTCGGCAAATCCAAGTGCTCCTTATAATGTTTTAGGCGAATTCACTCCAGGTTTTTATTTCTTTAATCCAATTCATCCAGCTTATCCTAGATTAGCTAGAGAGATTCATGAAAGGCCAGATTTAATTCACCAAACAGGATTCTCTTTAGAATATTTAGCAGCAGGTACGGCAGGAAATATTGAAGGAGGAGTGACAACTGGATATGTACATGCAGTAAGAAATCTCTTCTATTCCAAAGTTACAGAAGCGGATGAAATAGAAAGAGCAAGTAAATTTATTACTGCTCAAACATCACAAGTAGCCTCCACAAGTTTCGGTCCTCATCTAAGAAGATTTTTAAGAGAACCAGAAAGACAAAAACCCTTGGTAGAATTATTTGATGAAGAAACATTACAAGAAACATTAGACATAATGAGAAAAGCAGCCACATAAATTAAAATGAATAGTATATCTCAAAACTATCTTAAACTTTGCAACAATTAATTTAAAGGGAGGATTTTAATAATACACATGAATAAAAGAGATTTGAAGGTGGTGATACTCTGTGGAGGTAAGGGGACAAGATTAAGAGATGTTTCAGAAATACTTCCAAAGCCACTTGTCCCAATAGGAGAGATGCCAATTCTTTGGCACATAATGAAGGGATACTCCTCTCAAGGATATAATAATTTTGTTCTTTGTCTTGGATACAAAGGAGATTTAATAAGAGACTTTTTCCTTAATTATCAAAACCACTCAACTGATTTAATATTAAATTTAAGAGATGGAAAAATTCAAAGACCAAATAAAGAAAAAGATATAGAGGAATGGAATATAACATTTGTAAATACTGGAGAGACAACAAACACAGCTCTACGCCTTCATAAAATAAAGAAATATCTAGAAAAAGACCCATTTTTTATGCTCACATATGGAGATGGAGTTTCAAATATAATTTTTGATGATTTATTAGACTTCCATATAAATCAAAAAACAATAGGAACTTTGACAGGAGTAAATCCAACTTCAAAATACGGAGAAGTAAAAACAGGCGAAAATAATATTATTAATTCTTTCGTACAAAAACCAGTTTTAGATGATTCATACATAAACGGAGGATTTATGGTTTTCAACAATAAGATGCTTAGACATCCAATGCTCAACGAGGACATACCTATAGAAACAGTTTTAGCAGACCTGACAGAAAATAATCAATTATCCATGTATAAACATAAAAGGTTCTGGCATTGCATGGACACTCCAAGAGATTTTAGTTCATTAAATGAGATTTGGGAATCTAAAAAAGTTCCATGGAGGAATTGGTAGCAAAATGAATGAAAAATTAATAAAAACTTTTGAAGGCAAAACAGTTTTAATAACTGGGCACACAGGTTTCAAAGGTTCTTGGTTAAGTATCTGGCTAAAAGAATTAGGAGCAAATGTAATAGGTTATAGTTTAGACCCGCCTACAACACCAAATAATTTCGAACTAACAAATTTGAAAAATCGAATTATAAGTATTAAGGGAGATATAAGAGACAAAGAGAAACTTGCAGAAGTAATTTTTTCTTATAAGCCTGAAATAATAATACACTTGGCAGCTCAGACAATTGTTTTAAAATCTTATGAAGACCCAAGAGAAACTTTTGATACGAACGTAATGGGCACATTAAATATCTTAGAATCAGCAAGAAATTTCACATTCATAAAAACTATTCTTGTAATAACAAGCGATAAGTGCTACAAAGACCAGAAAACTTTTTGGGGTTATAGAGAGAATGAACATTTAGGGGGAAAAGACCCTTATAGTGCAAGTAAAGGCATGACTGAAATATTAGTAAATTCATATAGAGAATCTTTTTTCTCAGAAGGTTTAGATGTAGCTTTAGCTTCAGCCAGAGCGGGAAATGTAATCGGTGGTGGAGATTTTGCAGATTTTAGACTAGTCCCTGATTCTATGCGTTCATTAATTTCTAAAGAAGAAATAAAAGTAAGAAATCCAGAAAGCGTGCGTCCTTGGCAACATGTATTGGTTACTTTAAGCGGATATTTAAACTTAATAATTAAACTTCAGGAGGAAAGAAAATCTTTTGCAGATGCATGGAATTTTGGACCGATAGAAAACAAAGGAATAAAGGCAAAGGAAATTGCAGATAAAATAATCTATCATTGGGGGTCAGGTAAATGGCTAGATGTTTCAGACCCCAAAGCTAAAAAAGAAACAGACGTCTTGCGTTTGAATTGGGACAAAGTTTATTATAATATGGGTTGGACCCCATCATATAATTGGGAGGATGGAATAAAGGCGACCGTAGAATGGTTCAAAGAATACGAAATTCAAAAAAATAATAACAATCCAGATTTATACAATTTATGTTTAAAGCAAATAAAAGATTATACCGAAAAGGCAAGCAGTCAAAATTTAGAATGGGCTAATTAAAAATAATCCTTTTTAATATTTTCTAATGACTCTCTTAAACTTAGACACTTATAGTCGAGTAAATTTCTAATTTTTAATGAATTAGTTCCATTATTAAGAGGTCTTATTGCTTTCTGTCCAAGAGAAGAGGTATCGGTTTTAATAAATAATTCCTTATTTAATCCAAAGATTTCAGCAACTAAAAAAGAAAAAGAAAGTCTATCTAAAGTTTCAGGACCCGTAGCAACAAATATTCCCGAAATATTTTTATTAATACTTATTTTAATATAATCGCAAAGAACTTTAACATCTGTAGGATTGCTTATTTGGTCATAAACTATTTTCTTTTTATCTTTAAGACCTAAAAGTTGCATCAGGAAGTTTTTCCCATTTTTATCATATCCAAATATAACTGTTGGCCTCAATATCAAATAATCTGATAAAATAGAAACTATCTTCTCTCCAGCTAGTTTTGTCTTTCCATAAAAATTAACAGGCTCAACTTCAGAATTTTCATCATAATTATTTATTTTCCCAGGATAAACATAATCCGTTGAAATATAAATAATTTTTTTTCTATTAACAACTGCCCATTTGACGAGATTTAAAGTTCCTTTAACATTTACATTCCAAGCTTCTTCTTTATTTTCTTCACAATAATCAACATTTGTCAATGCAGCAGAATGTATTATTAAATCAGGTTTTATATGATTTAGGGAGTTTTGAATATTTTCTTCATCACATATATTTCCAATAAAATTTGTTGTTTCAGATTTACTCCTTGACAAACCGATGACTTCAAAATCCTTCTCAAGAGAACTAAATAAATTTCTGCCTACAAATCCCGAACTACCTGTTATCAATATTTTCATTATCCGTGCTTAATATCCCAATTATAAGGTATTTCTTTTGAGAAAGGGTCAAGCCTCATAATTTCATCAGGGTCATGTTCATGAGTAGAAATATTTATTACTAAAGAATCTTCACCACCAATTCCCTTAAATCCATTATAAACTCCAGGAGGTACACTAACCCTAACGTAATTTTCTTTTCCAATATAGATTTCCATTAAATTTCCTTTCGTTGGTGAATCTTCCCTAACATCATAAAGAACAAGTTTGATTTTTCCGACAGGAACAGCATAATTTAAAGTCATTTTTTTATGAAGGTGCCATCCTTTTATCGCATTTGGATGAACCCAAGAGCCATAAGTTTCCCCAAATTGAGTAAAACCTTGATCGCTTGACTTCATCATATGATAAACTGCTCCTCTTTCATCAGGAATTCTTCTTAAAGGGATTACCAAAACACCTTCAATAAAGTTCTTCTTAACAGACTTATCTTCACCCATAAAAATAAAGAAAATTAGTTATATATAAATATTTATATAGTAAAAATAAAAATAAGATAATGCCCATGAAAAAGATTTCAATAGTTTTCAATTTATATCAGCCAAAAATAGATTTAATAGACAAGATACTAAAATCTCTGGAAATGCAAGATTCTTCTTATAAAATAGAGTTAATGGTAGTAAACAAGAAAGTTGATTCAGATTGTCTAAAATTAATAGAATCATATAAGAAAGAATCAAGGAAAATTGAAGTTAGGATAAAGAAAGTAGATGAAAATTTAAGTTTTGCATCATCAATGAACGAAGGAATAAAGTCCGCAAATACAGATATAATCATAGTTCTACAGCAAGATTGCATTCCTCTGAATAATAATTGGTTAAATAACTTAATTAAACCATTCACTGATGAGAAAGTGGTAGCAACTGTTTCAAAAGTTAAATTTCCAGATGAGCTCTGGAACAATCAAGATATTTTTACTAAATCTCTAATGATTAGAGAAAAAGGCACAATAAATCCTCTTCTTGATGAAAAAGCGTGCGCATACAGAAGATTTACTTTAGAAAAGATAGGTCTTTTTAATGACCGAGACTTTAGGACGGCTGGAGAAGATTTTGATATGTATATAAAACTAAAAAATGAAGGAATAATTTCCTATCCTGAAGCAACCATTATACATTATCATCCAACAGATTTCAAAAGCAGATTAAATAAAGTTGAACAATACGCAAACGGATTTGGTACGCTCGTTAGAATATATAAGTCAAAAGTCCCTCATTGGAATATAGGTTTATTAAAAGCCACACCTCTGATTGGTCTAATACCTTTTCTGGCATATCCTTTTAAAAAAGAAATCAAGCTCTATCCAATTTATATTTTACTCATACCTCTAATGCATTATTTATATATTAAAGGATTCTGGAAAGGATACATTGCTAAGAGTCAAAGCATAGATGTTTTCCAAAAAAAACCTTAAAATGATATACGAAATAAAAGACATCTCAGTTGTAATACCAACTTATAATAGAAAGGAAGATTTAAAGATAACTCTAAAAAATTTATCAAAAAGCCTAAAAAATCTAAATGAAATTATAGTAGTTGACCAAAGTAAAAATCAAGAAACAAAAAATTTAATAGAATCTCTAAATTCAAAAAAAATAAGATATGTTTTCTCAAAAACCCCTTCAATAACCATTGCTAGAAATCTTGGAGTAAAGAAATCATCAAAAGATTCAAAAATAATCTGTTTTATTGATGATGATGTAAGCATTGAAGAAGATTACTTCAAGGAAGTCTTAAAAGTTTTTAATTCAAATAAATTGGTGAAAGCCGTAGCAGGTTATGTAAATATCCCTGAAAATGAAAAGGAATCTCAAATAGAAAATATGTTAAGAAGGCTATTTTTTATCAGTTTTAAAGAGGTAAATGGGGCAAGAATATTATCTTCATATGGTAACACTTATCCTTCAGTTCTAAACAAAGAAATAAATTCTCATTGGCTACCTGGAGTAAATATGTGTTATTTGAAATCAGTATTCAATGAACAAAAATTCGATGAAGCTCTTCTAGGATACACCATCGCAGAAGACATAGACTTTTCTTACAGATTATATAAGAAATATCCTTTGGGTCTAATCATAACTCCAAAAGCAAAATTAATTCATAGAGTATCAAATATAGAAAGAGAAGAGAAGAAAAGAATTAGTTATATTAATCAAGTTGACCATTTTTATTTTCAATTTAAAAACTTAAACAATTTTACCCACATATTAAAATTTTTATGGTCTTTATATGGAATAACCATCTTAAGAAGTTTAAATTTTATTTTTAATCTTAATAATAAAAGTAAATTAAAGTTTGTTTATTACTTAGAATCATTATATTACTCAATTATTAATATCAAAAAGATAAAGAAGGGAAAGGTAAGAAATTTCTAAATATTATAACATACTACCCTAATCTTTATATAATCTTATTTTTATCTTGCTAAATGAGAATTGAATTTGGAGATTTGAAACTTGATGATGAGGCTAAGGCAAACTTATTACATTGTTGGGAAACAAGTTGGGTGTCTGGGGGACCGAAGGTAAAGAAATTTGAAGAAGAGTGGGGAAAATTATTTGGATATAAAAATAATCTCGCGGTTTATTCTGGGACTGGTGCAGACATAGCTGCCTGTATGGTTTTATATGATTTTGGAGCTAAGAGAGATGACGAAATAATAGCACCTGCTTTAGCTTTTGCAGCAGTTGGTGAATCAATATTACAATCTGGATTCAAGCCAGTATTTGTTGATGTAGAAAAACATACTTTAAATATAAATCCCAGAAAGATTGAAGAGAAAATAACTCCTAAAACAAGAGCTATAATGGCCGTCCATACAATGGGAAAGCCGTGCGATATGGAAACTATAATGCAAATTGCAAGAAAACATAATCTTATTGTTATAGAAGATGCATGTGAAGCCCATGGTGCAAAATATAAAGGTAAGTTTATAGGGCATTGGGGAGATATGTCGACTTTTAGCTATTATATAGCTCATTTAGTTTGTTGTGGGGAGGGTGGAATGATATCTACTAATAATGATAAGATTTCAGATATATTAAAATCAATAAGAACTCACGGAAGGAAAGGAGGTCTTCTTTATTTTGACCATGAAAGACTTGGAAGTAATTTAAAGATGAATGATATGGAGGCCTCAATAGGATTATCGGAAATAAAGAAATTTTGGAATATTTTTGATACAAGAAAGAAAAGTTTGATTTATTTATTATATAAAGTTAAAGATTTAGAAAAATATGCTTACTTTAATTTAGAAGAGAAAGATGAAGTGGTGTGCCCTCACGCATTTTCTATAACTATGAAAGACCCAAAATATAATTGTTCTGCTCTTTATAAATTCTTAGAAGATAATTCTATAAAATGCAAAAGGAACTTTGGAAGTATGCCTACACAACATCAGGCTTTCGCATTTTTAGGGCATAAGTTGGGGGATTTCCCTGAATCAGAATATATCGGAGATAATGGATTGCATTTTGGAATACATCAGTTTTTGACACTTAGTGATTTAGATTATATTTCTGAAAAGATTCATGAATATTTTAGGAGATTTGAGTAGATAATTTATAAAGTTTAATTTTTAACAACTACATCTTCTTCTTCCAATAATCTTCTATATTAATTAAAGTATTAAGTTGCTCAATTCTTTTCTTTAATATTTCCAAGTTATGTTCTTCATCTTCGGTTTGCCTAGAATCATATTCATAGTATATTTCAACACTTTTTATTACTTTCTTATCTTTTATCATGTCTATTAAGGGCATATTCAATAAATCCCATTTATCATCATACTCACTAAAGTAATTAATAAAATAATTAGCAACTTCTCTTCTTAAGGCTCTTACACCAATCCATAAATCTAAATCGGTTCCAGTCAATTCTTTCCAGAAGAGATTTGCAAAAGGTTCCAACAATTGCTGAGACAAAGGGTAACTTTCCATAGATTTTCTCTTTGGAACAATCAAATCAGCTTTTTTTCCAAAAGAGGTCTTATTATAAGAGGTATACTCCTTATTAAATCATGTTTCTCTGGTTCAGTCCATAAAATTACTTTTTTATTTTTATTATATGCCTCGCGAAAACCCTGTCTTCTCGCATTTCCAAGACCTTTTTCACTCTGTTTTATCAAAATACCTCCATTTCGTCTAATTTCAGAGAGAAAAGACCCCTTATACCCCCCGTCAATAAATACTATTTCATAACCTTTCTCTTTAGATTTTTTTAAGGTAAGAAGAGCAAGTTCCGCTCTTATCTTATCTGTCGAACTATCAGAAGGGTAATAAGTACTAGTAAAGATTATTATGTCTCTTTTTTCCATAATTATTGTTGGAAATCAGAATTTAAAATCATTTCTTTTTTTGGAATAAATAATCTCCTATTGCTAAATATTTTAAAGATGAATTATCCAAAGTGTGTAAGGCATCTTCAGGAGTCAATACATTTGGCTCACCATGAAGATTAAAAGAGGTATTCAAAACAGCACCTATTCCAGTTAGTCTAGAAAATTCATAAATTATCTCATAATAATCTGGATTTTGCTTTCTAGTTAGTATTTGTGGTCTAATTGTATGATCATAAGGATGCATTGCAGCAGGCAGGTCTTCTTTAGCAGATTCTTTAGAATTAAAAGTTATGCTCATAAAGCTAGCATTTATCTTTTTATTATTTAATATATATTTTTTCTCAAAAATATCAATTATTGTGGGAGTAAAAGGCATCCAGAAATCTCTATCTTTTATTGTTTCATTAAGAATCTTTATTGTTTCAGGATGCTTTGGATTTGCAAGAATAGATCTATTGCCAAGAGCTCTTGCACCCCATTCACTTTTTCCAGAGCACCTTGCAACTATTTCTCCTTTACTCAATAAATTAGCCACAAATTTATTTAGGCTTTTTGGTTTAGTAATATTATATTTATCCTTAAGGTTTAATCTATCTATTAAGTTTTTTATATATTCATCATTATACTCTGGTCCAAGATAAAGGTTGTCTATTTCACTTCCAGATATTTCCAAATTATTTTTATCTAAAAATTTATCAAATCCAAAAAAACAACACCCTATTGCATTTACCTCATCACCACAACTAGGCATTACAAATATCTTTTCTACTTCTTTTAGTTCAGATATTTTTTGATTTGCTTTTACATTCATAAAAACTCCTCCGGAAAGAGCTATATTTTTAACTCCTGTCTTTTCAATTGTTTTTTTAATCCAGTTACAAGTTAAATTTTCAGTTAATCTTTGCACAGCACCTGCAATAGAGTCGAATCTTTCATATCTCATTTTTTCAAAAAAGAACCAGTCCGAAAAAGGCATACTGAATTTAGATTTAAATTCAAGATTATCATCTATGAAAAAAAGTTCTTCAAATTTTTTATAAATTTTATCAATATTATGTTCCTTTGCATATGGGGCGAGCCCCATAACTTTAAATTCATGTTGCATTGGTTTCATTCCAAGATAAAGAGTTGCAATGGCATATAGGTAACCTAAAGAGGCCGTTTTTTTAGATTTTGATAAAACTTTAATACCTTTACCATCCCATAAATTGACACTTGCACAATAATTGCTTCCCTCTCCATCTAAAGTAAATATAAGGGTTTTTTCTCCTTTTTTTAGATTAAAACAACAGGATAATGCATGGGCGAGGTGATGATCTATACAGATAATTTTTTCTTTAGGAAAATTGATTTTTTCAGAAATGTAATTAATTACATATTTCCTTTTTCTTTCAGTTTTATAAAAAAAATAATTCTTCAAAGAGTAATATTTAAAAAATAAGGAGGGATATTTATAACCTAAAAAAGAAAAAATTTTATTTATTGGTTTCCTATTTTTATAAGAGTTTATAAAATTATCTCCAAATAAAGGTTCATTACTCCCCAAATACTGGTCGTCAACAACAATCAAGTCTATCTTAGATTTATCTATCTTTTCCTCTTTCAGAATAAAATCTATAGATTGATATGGAATTCCAAAATGGTTTTTAACTCTGGAAAACCTTTCCTCGCTAACACAATAAACTATTCTTCCATTTTTTAAAAGAGCAGAAGTTGAATTATGCCCTACATTCAAACCAAGAACGTACATTAGAAAAAATATCTCGTTTCAATTATAAACATTATTATACTCTATCGTATAATCACAATAATCTTTAAAAGAAGTTATAATATAAAATGCTATGGCAGAATCAGGAATAAAAAAAGTTTTGATAACCGGAATAAGCGGTTCTGGTGGAAGCTACCTTGCTGAATATATTGTAAATCACCACCCACATGTACAAGTTCATGGTCTAACTAGATGGCATAGCACATCTACAAATAAAAATCTAAATTCAATTAAAGAAAAAATAATTCTTCATTCATGTGATTTACTTGATGCACCAGCATTAATAAGAGTATTAAAAAATGTCCAACCAGATGCTATTTTCCATCTTGCTTCGCACGCAAATGTAAGAGAAGCTTGGGACATACCTTCTGCAGTATTTTATAACAACAGCATCGGAACTTTAAATTTACTTGAGGCGCTTCGTACTTTAGAACAAAAACCGATATTGCAACTTTGTTCAACTTCAGAGGTTTATGGACAAGTAGACCCAAAAGATGTCCCAATAACTGAAGATTGCCCTATTCGTCCTGCTAATCCATACGCAGTTTCAAAATTAGCTCAAGACTCTTTAGGCTTTGTATACTGGAAAAGTTATGGAATTCCAATAATTAGAACAAGAATGTTTGCATATTTAAATCCCAGAAGAAGTGACTTATTTGCTACTTCTTTTGCAATGCAAGTTGCTAGAATTGAAGCAGGACTTCAAAAAGAACTTCTTCATGGTAATTTAGACTCTACAAGGACTTTAATTGATGTAAGAGACGCAATGGAGTCCTATTGGGTTGCATCTACAAAAGGAAGGGCTGGGGAGATATACAATATAGGTGGTAAAACAATAATTAAGGTTGGAGAATTTTTAGAAGTTCTTAAAAAGTTAGCAAAAGTTGAAATCCCTTCAAGAGTTGATTCAGCCCTTTTACGTCCTGCAGATGTAACTCTTCAAATACCTAACACTTCAAAGTTTGAAAATGAAACAGGATGGAAACCCAAATATTCATTTGAAGAAAGTGTAAATCATTTATTAAATCATTGCAGAAACGAGGTAAAAACGGAGTTAAAAAATCAATGACTTTCTACAAGGAAAAAAGAATACTAGTAACTGGCGGAACTGGAATGATAGGAAGACAGCTGGTTGAATTACTCATAGAGCATGGTGCAAAAGTTAGAATAGCTTCGTTAGACAATAATTCAAGGGAGCATCCTCAAATAGAGTTTATTAAGTTGGACTTAACCAAATACGATAATTGTCTAATTGCATGCAAAGATATTGATTTTGTCTTTCATCTTGCAGGAATAAAGGGTTCTCCAAAAGTAATGAAAGAGAAACCTGCAAGTTATTTTGTGCCTTCTCTTCTTTTTACTACTAATATGATGGAAGCAGCAAGAAAATCAGGAGTTAAAAGATTCTTATTCACAAGTAGCGTAGGAGTTTATCCTCCTGCAGAAATATTTTATGAAGAAGACGCTTCAAAAAACCTACCCTCTGAAAATGATCTCTTTGGAGGATGGCATAAAAGAACAGGAGAATTACAGGCAGAAGCTTATTTTTTGGAGCACGGATGGAAAGACATAGCCGTAGTCAGACCAGCAAATGTCTACGGACCGAATGATAATTTTGATCCAGAAAATGCAATGGTAATACCTTCTTTAATAAAAAGAGCAATAGATGGAGAAGACCCGTTAGTGGTCTGGGGGGATGGTTCATCAATAAGGGATTTTATTCATGCAAAAGATGTGGCTAGAGGGATGATTATGGCTCTTGAGAAATCACCAGGACCAAAAAATCCTATAAATCTAGGAAGTGGTAAAGAGTATACTATTAAAGACCTTTTAGATATAATAATCTCAAATCTTGAAAAAAAGCCAAAAGTTATATGGGATATTTCTAAGCCCTCTGGAGATAAAAAACGTCTAATGGACATATCTCGTGCAGAATCTTTAATAGGATGGAAGCCAGAAATTTCCCTAAATGAAGGGATAAAAGAAGTAATGTCTTGGTATTCAAAAAATAAAAATATCGTTTCAGATAAGTATAATGTTTTCACAGAAGATAAAAAAGTAGATTATGTTAAACAGAAAAAAAGAGTTTTAATTTGCGGAGCAACAGGATTTATAGGAAGAAATATAATTGAGAAATTGATAAAAGATCCTGAAATTGAGCTTTATGGTACTTATCATAATTCTGAGCCTTTAAGTTATCCAGAAGTAAAGATGATAAAAGCAGATTTAAGAAAAAAGGAGGAGGTGGATAAAGTTATTTCTGGAAAGGATATTGTAATACACGCAGCCGCAACAACTTCTGGAGCAAAAGACATAATAAGCAAACCCCATACTCATGTTACAGATAATGCGATAATGAGTTCTCTTATTATGAGGTCGGCTTTTGAGAACAAAGTTGAGCATTTTATCTTCTTTAGTTGTACTATAATGTATCAAACTTCAGATAATCCTCTAAAGGAAGAAGACTTTAATGAAAATCAAGAAATCTTTAAGAATTATTTCGGAGCAGGATGGACTAAAGTTTACTTAGAAAAGATGTGTGAATTTTATTCAAGGATAAGCGATACAAAATATACTGTATTGAGACATTCAAATGTCTATGGGCCACATGATAAGTTTGATTTAGAAAAAAGCCACGTTTTTGGAGCAACAATTACAAAAGTATTGAAGGCAAAAGATGAAAAAGTAATAATCTGGGGTTCAGGAGAAGAGGAGAGAGATTTAATTTACATAGATGACCTTGTTGAGGCAGTAAAATTATCAATGGAAAATCAAACTAAAAAATTAGAGCTTTTAAACATAGGTTATGGAAATTCTATATCTATATCTAATTTAGTAAAAAAGATTATAGAAATATCTGGAAAAGACTTAAAAATAGAACATGACATTTCAAAACCAACTATAAAAACAAAGCTTTGTCTTGATTGCACTAAAGCTAAGAATTCTATAAAATGGTATCCCAAGACTTCTTTAGAAGAAGGAATAAGAAAAACAATTGAGTGGTATAAATCAAATATACTCTAAGATAATATCTTATTTAGGTATCATAATTAATAACAAGATACTGTCAAGATAACATGATATGCTCAAAATTAATACTTATTCGCTGTTGAAAATATATTATTCATATTTGTAATCCTCCACCTGTTACATAATATCCGAAGCTAAAATAACCAGATGTACCATTGTAAAATTTAACTAAAGCACAAGAATCCATAAACTCATAGGACAATTTACCCGTCTCTCGATAAGTTGACAATATCTAATAACAATCTTATTTATATACTTGAAGATTTCATAAAATTTATGCAAAAAGTTTTGATTACAGGAGGCGCAGGTTATATAGGTTCAGTTATAACAGGGTATTTACTTGAAAAGGGTTTTGCCGTTACTTGTCTTGATGACTTAAGATACGGGCAGAATTCTCTGTTTATATACTCACAAAATCCAAATTTTAATTTTATATATGGAGATGTAAGAGACAAAGAATTATTAAAAAATATACTACCAGAATTTGATGTAATAATTCCCTTAGCAGCAATAGTGGGTATGCCTGCATGCAATGCAAAAAAGATTGATGCAGTATCTATAAATTATGAATCAATAGTAATGATTAACGAACTTCGTTCACCAAAACAAAAATTAATTTATCCAACAACAAATTCTGGATATGGGACTAAATCTGGAGATGTATTTTGCACAGAAGAAACTCCTCTTGAACCGATATCTCTATATGGAAAAACTAAAGCAGACGCGGAGACTTATCTACAAGCTGTTGGAAAAGCAGGTAAAGATGTAATAACTCTTCGTTTAGCAACTGTTTTTGGAATATCACCTAGGATGCGTACAGACCTTCTGGTAAATGATTTTGTCTATAAGGCAATGACGGATGGATATGTTGTCATGTATGAGGCCCATTTTAAAAGAAATTACATCCATATAAAAGACGTTGCGCGTTGTTTTGAACATTGCATAATTAATTTTGATAAAATGAAAAATAATGTCTACAATCTAGGATTAGAAGATGCAAATTTATCAAAGATGGAGCTAGCACAGACAATAAAAAAATATATAAAAAAATTTGAATTAATACCTACGGAGATAGGCGAAGACCCTGATAAAAGAAATTACATTGTTTCAAACAAAAAAATTATGGCTACAGGTTTCACACCCCAATATTCTTTAGATTATGGAATTCAAGAACTTATAAAAGGTTATTCAATTATATTAAAAAATAATCCTTACAAGAATGTCTAAGGAATAAATAAAGATGATAAAAGCAGTTTTCCTTGATAGAGACGGAGTAATAAATAGAGATGTAGAACTTCTACATAAAAAAGAGGATGTAGAACTACTCCCAAGAGTTGGAGAGGCAATAAAATTATTGAATGATAATAGATATTTAGTAGTTATAGTAACAAATCAACCAGTTGTAGCCAGAGGATTATGCACTCTTGATGAAGCGGTCGCTATTAATAATCATATTCAAAATTTATTACATCAACAAGGAGCAAGAATAGACGCAGTTTATCTTTGTCCGCATCATCCAAATCCAACAGGGAGGATTGGAGAAAAAGGGCCTAACCCCCAATATGTAAGAGAGTGCGATTGTAGAAAACCAAAACCAGGAATGATTTCACAAGCAATTAAAGACCTTAAAATACAAGATTCTTCTCTTTGTTACATGATTGGAGACTCCATATCAGATATAAAAGCAGGAAATGAAGCAGGATGTAAAACAATTCTTGTTGATAGAGAAAGAGCTGAAAAATTCAGTGATGCAATTCCAAATCATAAGGCGAGGGATTTATACGAGGCAGTAACAGGTATAATATTGAAAGGACAAGGTGACTGAAAAAATGAGGTTGTTTATTAGTACGGGGGGCAAGGGAGAAAGATTATATCCTTTAACAAAAGATATACCAAAACCTCTTGTTAATATCGCAGGAAAGCCCATATTGCATCATCTTGTAGATTGGGCAAAAGGACAGGGAATATCAGATATAGTTATGATGAATGGTCATATGGCTGAAAAAATAGTTAAATATTTTGGACAAGGTAATAATTTTGGCATTCCAATCATTCATTCTACAGAACCTTTTCCACTAGGAAGCGGAGGGCCACTAAAACTTGCTGGAAGACACATAAACGGACTATGCGCATACATTTCAGGAGACTTAATATGCGATGTTAATCTAAAATCTATGGAATCTTTCCATCATTTAAAAAAAGCACACATAACTGCTCTTGTTCATCCATCATCTCACCCAGAAGATTCAGACATATTAAAATTAGATGAAGAGGGAAGGGTTGTAAAGTTCTTTTCAAAGAAAGAAGAACATAAAGATGCAGGTATTTTAGGAAATGCAGGGCTATGTATCTTTGAACCAATTATATTATCTTTAATGGATAGGGAGGTTTTCAACTTTGAGAATTATTTATTCCCAAAAATCTTAAATAATTATTTACGTTTTTTCGGCTATCAAACAGAGGATTTTATTCATGATACAGGAACTATAGAAAGACTAAATAAATGCGAAGAATATATTAAAGAAGTAAGTAAAAAAGTTTTAACTTTAAATTAAGATAATAAAGAATTATATAATAAAAAACCCATTTCTTTATATACTAATAATTTTTTGCTTAATCACATCTAAGGGGTGTTTAAAATGGAGTCAAAACCAATAAAAGCGGTAATATTAGTGGGCGGGCTAGGCACAAGATTAAAAAATATTGCTTACGATATACCAAAACCCATGATACCTATAATGGGAATACCTTTTTTAGAATATACTATTTCTCTTCTTAAAAAAAACGGAATAACTGATATAGTTTTATGCGTATCTTATATGGCTAATAAAATAAAATCTTATTTTGGTGACGGAAGAAGGTTAGGTGTAAACTTAGTTTATTCAGAAGAAGAAATACCTCTTGGAACGGCTGGAGCAGTTAAGAAAGCAGAAAAATACATAGAAGGAGACCTTTTACTTATTTACGGAGATGTGCAAGCAGATATAGATTTTAATGATTTCATAAATTTTCATAATAAAAAAAATACTTTGGTAACCATAGCGGTAAAAAGAACAACCGAAGAAGAAAATAATAATCCTATCAAAGTTAATGTAGAAAAAGATTTAATAGATTTTCTTGAAGAATATCCAAAAAGTGAGAAGTTACTAAATACAAACATATACTTAATTAAAAAAGAGGCTCTTAATTTTCTTGCTCCGGGAAAAAATCTATCTATAGAATTTGATTTTTTACCTATAATTTTTCAAAAGAGCAATATCTCTGCTTATGAACATAAGGGCTTCTTCGTTGATTTAGACAATTCAGATTCTTATGAGAAGTTTAAAGAGAAAGTTCTATCTAATCTATTAATAAAAGAAGAAGAGCCGATAAGTGAGGCAATGCATAAAATATCTAATAATAAGATAGACATTCTCTTGGTTACTGATTCAAATAATAAATTAATCGGGGTAGTAAATGATAGAATTATTAAGGAAAACATTATGAGGGGAATTAATATATCAGAGCAGTTGAAAAATATAATGGTTAAGAATCCAACTACAGCAAATATAAATGATTCTCCTTCCAAAAAAGAAGATTTACTGATGGCTGGAATAAGATATTTACCTATAATTAACGAAGAAGGAAAAGTCAAAGCGATAGAAGTAAGATCTGAAAAAATAAAAACTGAAAGTTACCCTGTGTTAAGGGGTAAGGCACCATTAAGAATAAGTTTTGCAGGAGGGGGAACAGATTTTAATTATTTCTTTGAGAAGCATGGAGGGGCAGTAATAAGTTCAACAATTGACAAGTATTGTTATGCAACTCTTATAAAAAGGGCGGATAGAAAGGTAATCATCGATAGCGATACTACGAAAGAAATAGATATTTATCTTGATTCTCTTGAAAATATTAAATATGATGGAAAATTTGATCTAATAAAGGCAGTAATAAAGATAATTAATCCTGATTTTGGTTTTGAATTGTATCTTCATAATGACTTACCTCCAGGAAGAGGGCTTGGTTCTTCTGCAACTATTTCAGTTTTACTAGTAAAGATGTTTTCTAATTTAATGAATTTAAGTTACGATGATTATAAAATAGCCGAGATAGCTTATTCGGCAGAAAGAGACGAATTACAAATAAAAGGCGGATGGCAAGATCAATATTGCACAGTTACGGGAGGTTTTAATTTTATAGAATTTGGTCCAGACAAGAAGATTATCTATCCTCTCAGATTAAAAGAAGAGTTAATAAAAGAATTAAACAATCACTTAATGTTGTGCTATATTGGGAGAGCCCATATGTCAGGCGAAGTTCATAATAGAACAACCTCTTCTTTCAGAGAAAATGAAGAGATAAAAGTAGAGAATCTAAAAAAATTAAAAAATGTTGCTATCGAAATTAAAGAAGCTCTTCTTACAGAACATTTAGAGGATATAGGTAGGCTACTCAGAGACTCATGGGAGTATAAAAAAAATATTTCAAGTTATATATCCAATTCAGGAATAGATTATTTATATGAATTAGGATTAAAGAATGGAGCGTATGGAGGTAAACTTTTAGGTGCAGGAAGCGGAGGTTACATTTTATTTTTCTATTCACCTTCAAAGAGAAACATATTAAGAAAAGCTCTTGAATCAAAAGGGGGAGAGATATTAAACTTTAATTTTGAATCAAAAGGAGTTGAAGTTTGGTCGGGAAAAAATAGATTCTAGTTAAAAATTTCTTTCAAAACTTCAGAATTAATTATATCTTTAAATTCAAAGGCTATCTCATCTGCATTTATAAGAAAAATAGGTTTCATAGTTGATGAAATTGCAAGACAATACAAATTAGCATTCTTTGCAGAAGTTACACCGATAGGAGCATTTTCAATTACCATAGAAGTTTCATAGTTTTCATTTAATTCTTCCATAGCTTTAAGATAAGGTTCAGGATGGGGCTTACCTCTTGTTATTTTATCTCCGGTTATAACAGAATCAAATTTAGAAAGAAAATCTTTAGGAACTGTATCAGACAATCTCTGATAATTAGCAGCAGAAACTATAGCTAGTTTAAGACCCCTTTCTTTTAATAAATTTATAATTTCCTCAACTTCAGGATAAAATGAAAAATTATTATCTTCTTTGTAATATTTTTCTTTTTTTAATACAATTTCTTCAGGGTCAATATTATTCAAGCCATATTTCAAAGAGAGGATTTTGGCTATTTCTTTAAGTTGCAAACCCTCCATAGGAAAGTAATCTTCTCTATTGATTTCTATTCCATAATCAAGAAAAGATGTTTTCCAGGCTTTATAGTTATCCCCCATAGTATTTCCAAGAACTCCGTCAAAATCAAATAAAATAGCTTTTAGTTTTTTAGGTTTCTTGCATAATTTTATCCTCAACACTTTAGAAGAATATAAAAATTCAATAGAAGAATTATCATTTATCGATAAGACATCTCCAGGATAAAAATAATTTTTATTATTTTTTTCAAAAATTCTTCCATCAAGTATAATCCAAATATCTTCATTTATTTTATCTATCTTTGAGCCCTCTTCAAAAAAAGAAATACTAAGCCTAGAATTTCCAAACTTCTTCAATACAAAATCTTTTTCATCAATTTTAAAATTTGGATATTTGATGTTATCTAACATATCATAAGACGACTCATAACCCTTAGATTCTCTTCCATAGTTATCTAGTAATCTTAAAACATCCGTCTTTCTTGAAGGTATTTCAACTTCAAGCAATATCGCCTTATCACAGCCTATATTCTGTGTTGAATGAAATACTTTTTTATCTAACACAATACAATCACCTTCTTTGAGGATTATTCCTTCGTTTAAAGTTGAAAAAATTACTTCCCCTTGAAGCACAATCAAAGAAGTTTTTTTATAAATGTGACAATGCATAGAAGTCATAGAATTCTTTTCTAAAAAAAGTATCCAAGAAGAAGATTTTTCATCGTTATAAAGCTGATATTCATAACCCCAGGGTTTTTTAATAACGACATTTGAGAAATCAAAATCATCTTTTAAGTCAGTCTTTGGGATAAAAAGCTGAGATATTTTTTCGTTATCATTTTCAGAATTCTTAATTGTTCTTATCATATTCCAAATAAACTCTGAATACCTCTTTCATCCAGTCCCCTAGGTTTTTATAATGGGCAGTAGTCACTATATTCTTATCAGTCACGGCAGGCTCATCAACATAAGTTGCTCCAGCATTTTCTATATCATCTTTAAGACTATAATAACCGCTTATTTTCCTCCCCTTAACAACTCTAGCTGAAATTAGCATCTGACTCCCATGACAAATCGCACCTATAACTTTTCCTTTCTTATCCCAGTCAGAGATAATTTCTACTGCTCTCTTATTCTGTCTTAGATATTCAAGACATTTAGCTCCTCCAGGAATCAATAACAAATCAAAATCATCAGGATTTACTTCATCTATCCTTAAATTTGTAGGAATTTTTATACCGAACTGACTGACCGTTTCTTTTCCATCTTCTGTTGCGACTTTCACCTCGAATCCCTCTTCTTGAACTCTATAATAAGGATAGATAAATTCATGATCCTGTACAAGTTTTCCAGTTAATATCAAAGCTTTTTTCATAATTTACCTCTGCTTAAATAGTATAAAAACCTTATGCAACTCCCTTTATAATTTTTTCAACATAATCATATATTTTTCTTGGAGAAGGAGCAATATTATCTAAATGCGGAGAGAAACCAGCAGTTCTTTCTTCTAAAGCAAGAGCATACACTTTACAATTATTTTTATGCATTAAGTCGTAGGCAATATTCTTAGCGACTCCATTTATATGATCTCCATCAATAACTAGACCTCCAAATTTTGATTTTTTCAGAGCGTTAGAAATTAATTCATCTTTCTTATTTAAGGAGAAAGGCTTTAGCCATAAGATATTTATTACATTACATTTTATTCCAGATTTTTCAAGATTTTCAATTGTCTCCATGACATTTAGTCTTGTTGAAGAAATAGGTAATAAAGTTATATCCGCTTCCGAATGAATTATATCCCTTATTTCATAATCAATCTCCCACCCCCTTCTATGCTCACTTGAATAAACTGGAATGTCATTACTCATAAAATAGTCCCATACCTCCTGATACTCTTTAGGAGTCATAGGGGCAGCAATTGACACCCCCGGCATTCTATAATAAATCCCGTGATGGCTATTCGCAGCAACAGGGCCAATTGCTCTTCCCTTTCTACCACTAGAGTCCATTGCAATAGACCTTATAAATATGGGGCAAGGAATTCCCCACATTTCTTTTGATTTAGCCGCATAATTTAAGATCATAGGAGCATTGAACCACTGAAATCCTTGATAGCGGATAATATAAATAGGTCTTCTTCCAGAAAGTGCAGCCCCAACCGCAATTCCTCCTCCAGCTACATCTGCCATAGAAAGTTCAACCAAACCCTCTTTCTCAGTTAGTTCTGGAATAGTATGACCTACCCAGCCAACAGCAGTTAGACATTGACCAAGTAGTAGACCATTATTCTTTTTCAAATGTTCTTCCGAAATTCTCTTTATTACATCTCTGCTCAATTCACTCATTGTTTTACAGCAAGCTGTACCTCCCAAATTTCTCTAACTTCTTTCTTTACTTGTTCTTCTATTTTAGTAGCTTCTTCAGCAAGCCCAATCTTTTCAATTTCATTTTTTATAAGCATAAACCTATCCCATTCGGGAGGACCATCGCTACCAGTTCCAGCATGCCAGCCCGCTCTTGCAGTATGTATATTTAAAAATGCAGGCAAAGAGGTTGAGAGTCTTTTAGCGTTGTACATAATAGTCCAAGGGTCGTCACATATATCTGCAGATTCCATTCCAAAAGATCTTGCTAAATCAGTCATTTTCCAATTTCTTCTAACTTTAACTTCAGTCAATATTGAGAAGTTATTATCTTCGCAAACAAACAAAATAGGTAACTTTTTATGGGCCGCATAACCTAAAGCACCAAGAACATAATCTTCTTCGGCAGATGCATCTCCCATAAATATTAGGGAATATTCTTTTTTTTCAGTTTGGTAGTTTTTAGACATAGAATATCCTACTCCTATCGGGACTTGAGTCCCCATTAAACCATCGTGCCCATACATTTTTATATTTGGTTCATGTATTGAAGCCGAGCCCCCCATTCCTTTTGCACATCCAGATTCTCTATGTAAAAGTTCGTCAATTAATTTTTTTAAATCTCCTCCAAAAGCAATATAAGTTCCATGTGCCCTATGTTGAGCAAAAATAGAGGGCGATTTCTTTTTTAGTACAACTGCCAAAGAGGAAGCTATAGCCTCTTGCCCAAGCCCCAGATATATTGGCATATACATAAGTCCAGAATCATAAGCTTTCTTAACTTCCAACTCAAAATAATGAATAGTACAGAAATTCTTAAACATTTCCAAAGTTTCATCTTTAGTGAACATCTGGGAAGCGTTCTTTATTAATCCAAAATTTTCAGACCTCATAATAATCTAAACTAAAAAACACCTTTATAATGTTTGTTGTAGCAAACAATATAAAAACCAACTAAATTTATAAATTCAGAATATCTAAAAAGCCCATGGTTCATTTTGTTTGTAATGGAGATTGTAAGGGAGTATCAGAAACTCCCTTAAATTGCGGAATGAAAAATTGTTCAAAAAATAATATAAAATTAAAGGCTTGCTTTTGTGAGGATAATAATCATAAAGGTCTAATAGTTGAAAAACCACTATTAATAATATTTTCAGGATTGCCTGGAACAGGAAAAACAACAAAGGCTAAAAAACTATCAAGTTTCTTGGACATCCCCATTATCGACCAAAACGAACTTAGAAGACAACAAGGAATGAAAAAGATGCCAAATAAACAAGAAGAAATATTAAGAGAAATAGACAGAAAAGCAGGGGAATTTTTATCAAAAGGAAATAGCGTAATTATTGACAGCGTCCATAGATATATGTTTAGAAGACAACAACTTTATGGAGTCGCCTCTGGAACAGGAGCTTCGGTTTTATTAATTGAATGTACCTGTTCTCCTGAAGAATCAAAAAGAAGAATGAGGGCTAGGGCAAACAGTGACGGACTTTTATCAGATCCCAACAATCCTAAGGTTTATGAGAAATTAGCTGAACTTTGGGAAGATATAATGGAAAGCGATTTTAAATATCTAGGCTCAGATCACGTTTCTTATATCTCATATAATTCAGAGAATAATCAAGTAGATATTAAAAAAGTAGGGGAAGAAATGAAAAAAATAATAAGTGAAATAGCTTTAAACCTTAAGGAAAAGATAATTTAATCCTCTGAATATTCTTCGGCTTTTTTCAAAAGGGTAAGATATATTCTTCTCCCATTTTCTGTCTTAAATCTAACTCCTCTTTTATTTTTAAAATCTCTCAAAAATATTTCAGTATCAGATTTTGAGTAAGTGGGTTTTACTCTTTCCCTATCGATTTGTCCAAGTCCGTCCGCTTCATAAACTAATTGAGCCTCATCATCTTTACTATCAACTATCTTTTCATAATTGTCATGTATACTTACCAAATAACAGATTCTATCAATCTCATCATCATTGAATCCTCCAACTTCATTTAATATCTTTCTTGCAATTATAGAACCTATCCTCATATGTTCTTCCTTAAGGTTCATATTTTCTTTCAAATCAAGATTTTTATTTCTTTCAATTAAATCTATATATCCAATATCGTGAAAATACATTACAGGAATTAAAATTTTAGAATTTCCATTTTCATTCTTAAGCAATTCTTTCATCCAATGTACGCATGCCAAGGTATGTGGAACATCCCATCCAGGTCTGCCTCTCTCAAGATATTCTAAAACAATTTTCTTGATTTTATTCTCCTGATTAATATTCATATCAACATTAATCAAAAACACATATATTTAATAATTTATATAATCAAAATTTAAAATGGAAGAAAAAGTTTTGATAACTGGAGCTACAAGCGGACTAGGAAAAGAGCTAGCAAGAAGATTTGCAAAAGAAGGCTTTTCATTATTACTACATGCAAGAAATTTACTTCTTCTTGAAGACTTCTCAAATTCATTAAAGGAAGAGGGTGCAAAAGTAAAAACTATCTCTGGAGATTTGAGCAATCCAGAGACTATAAAAAATTTAATAGGTTTTGCAAAAGAGAATGATGCAACTTTACTAATAAACAATGCAGGGCACCCTTGTCCAGGTCTAAAATTAGAAGAAATAAAAGAAGAAGAAATAAAAGAAATGATAAATGTTAATCTTTATGCAACGATAACTCTAATAAGAGGTTTTTACATGAATCTTTTAGGCAAAGGAGGATGTATAATAAACATAAATTCTATAATGGGGAGAGAACCAAAAGAATTAAGGTCTATATACACTGCAACAAGATGGGGATTGAGAGGTTTTACTGATTCATTTAGAATTGAAGCAGAAAAAAACAATTTTCGTATAATTGGAGTATATCCTTCAAGAATAAAGACTCGCCCCGAATATACTTTTGGTCTAGAAGTTTCAGATGTTATTGGTAAGATATACGAATATTATTCTTCAGGGCAAAATGGGGATATTATAATAGACGGAAGACCCCTAGAATTAAGACCTAAAACAATATAGTCAAGAACAGCAAACTTTATATATTTAAATAAAGAAAAAACTAGATGCAAGAGGAATTTTCTAAAAAAAATAGTTACAATCTTTCTCAGACACAGATAGAAGATTATAACAGAGAGGGTTATATAGTAGTCAAAGGATTATTTAGCCCAGAGGAATGTGATTTTATATTAAACAGAATGATTCATTGTGCGGATGAGAATTTTGCAGCCATAATGAATCCTGACAGAATAGACTATTTATTAGCCCAAACTTATTCTAGGATGAGGAGTTCATTTGAGAAATATTTACATGGAAGCATTACCATCGGCGATTTATCAGACAACATAAATAAATATATTGAAGTAGCTAGTCTCATGCGCAATATATTAAAAGACCAAAGAGTAGCAGAAATATTAAAGACCTTGCAAGGCAAAGATGTAGTGGCCCTTATGAGTCAGATGTTATTTAAAGAGGCAAATAGCTCCTACGCTTCACAAGCGTGGAACCCTCACCAGGACAATTCATACCCCCAGAATGAAAATAAGGCATATATAACTACCAATTTATTTTTATCAGATGCAGACCTAGATAATGGTTGTCTCTATATGTTCCCTGGCTCTCATAAAGAACCTATCTTACCTGTTGAACCTACCCCAAGTTACAGAGAAGTAATTGGAACTAATCCAGGAAATACAGTGCCTCTTGAAGTATTAAAAAAATACCAGCAAGTTAATCTGATAGTTAAAAAAGGAGACCTTTTAGTTATGAATGGGAATACTATTCACGGATCTTATCCAAATAAATCAAAAACTCGCTCACGCCCATTGTTTTCTTGTTCTTATATTTCAAAAGGCGAATTCTTTATTCCAGGTAAGAATGCAAGAAGAATGGAAATCAGTTTAATTTAAATACCTTTTTTTAATTTAAATACCTTTTTCTTATCACTTAGGTTTTCTCTTATTATTCTTAGTAAAAATCTATTATAAAATATTGAACTAAATATTAATCTATAAAGATATTTGCTAGAAAATATTTTATTTTGATAGTATAAAGAATATAAATTATCTAGGAATTTCATTTGGAAAGCCCTCTTAAACACTTCATAATTTAAAGTAGGAGCTTTCTCAATGGAAACCAAAGGAATAGACAAGTAAGTGGTATTTTTATCATTTATTAATTCAAATTTTCCTTGATTCAGGGCAAATTTAAATTTATTCAAGTTATTTAAGAAATATTGCTTAGTAGTCATTATTTGTTCAATTTTTAGGCAAGAATCAAAATCTTTTTTCTTTAATGTAGCAAAAGCAACTCTAGCCTTAAATAAAAGATAATTTCCTAAATCTTTTGAAGAAACATAATAATCACAACAACTTATTTCTTTTCCACTTTTTTCTAAAGAATATTGTTGAAGGTAATTCCTAAATGGATGATCAATTTTATTTCCAGTTTTCTCAAAGATTATATAATCTGCCTCAGATATTTTATTTCTCAAAAATTCATCACCTCTTTTAATATCGTCCAAGCTTATAGTTTCAACAACCCCTATAACACTAGGAAGATTCTTTCTCATAAGGTTCTTTTCAAATTTCTTAATATCTTTAAAATAATCTAACAACTCGAGACTTTTATTATAGAATCTTATAGTTCTTTCATAAGCCGCTATAGCAATCTTTTCTCGATATTTTTCATTTTTTAGAAAATATTTTATCTTTTTCATTAAATCATTTTTATTCTTAAACATCACTAGTTCTTTTTCTTCTTTAAAATATTTTAAGTATGCAGAAAAATATTCCAACAAACAAAATGATTTACAAGCAGCTATCTCTAAAACTCTTCCTTTTATTTGTAGTTTGTTGTAACCACCAATCGTAAATCCAAGATTAATTTTACTCTCATTAGTTACTTTTACTAAATCCTCCGCAGGTAACCTGCCTCGATAAGCCTTCATAATCTGAGGGTAATTTTCCCATCCATCACCCCACACATTAATATCAATATTATTATCAAGCAAAAACTTTACTAGACTAACGCGATTTTTATTAGGTCTACCTACAAAACTAACATCATATCTCTTCTTTATCTTAATCGGTCTAAAAAGCTGACAGTTCATACCAAAAGACAAAGAAAGTTTTTTTATTCCATCTTTTATATAGGGGCTCTTCATGTCAACATCCGTTATATTTACAATAGGGTAATCTATAAAGAGAGAATAAAATCTTGAAAAATCTTCATATCTCCAATCATCATCAGTAAACATATTAAGCGTTATTATTCTAGGATTTTTTTTCTTTATTTCTTGAAGAGCCAAAATATCTATTTCATCATAAATTATAAGAAAGAAAACATAGTCTGGCTTCTCTTTTTCAACTAAATTTAACAGTTTTTTATTCATCAAAATCTTTCCATATCTAAAATAATTTTTAGCAGTATCAAATATAATAGTCTCCCCAAAAAGATCTTTCAAGGGAAGATACCAATTCTGATAGGGATTATCATCTTTTCTTTCAACATTCCAGGCTGCAAAGATAATTTTCTTATTTTTAAGATATCTCTTAATTTTATCCAGTTCTAATTTTCTCATATTTAGAAAACAGAATTCGACTTTTTAAGCTTTCCTCAGAATATTTTTCTCAATAAAAGAATTTATCAGACTAAGGTCGTATTTATCTAGACAACCCAAAAAAATAATTAACCCGATATAAGCAGAAAGATAAACCAAACCCGCGACAAAAATCCATAGAAAATTAAGAGTAATAAAATATTTTATAGAGGATATTATTAAGAGGGGAATAAAGGATGCAATCAAAGCCAAAAGCATTTTTCTTCTAAGAGGAATAAAGTCCAAGGATTTCTTAGTTTCATAAATTAAAATAGAACTTAATAGTAAAAATATAAGCATAGTTGAAAATGCAGCCCCAGATATACCATATTTTGGAACAAGAATAAAATTGAGAATAAAATTGAGAATAAGCATAGCGATATTTATACTCAATATCTTCTTTGACTTTCCAGTCATTGAAATAAGATGTGCAGGTACGACAGACAAAGAACCAAAGAGAGAACCAAATGCAAGTAACCTTAAAGCATTTTCAGCTACAAGATATTCACTACCAAAAAGAAAGTTCAATATAGTCCCAGGAAACAAAATAAAAATAGCAGCAAGTGGAAGATTTATCAAAAATATCCACTTATTAACTTGCTTGCTTAATTGTTCAATAAGTGAGTGATTTTTTTCAGAATATTGTTTTGTAACCAAAGGAAAAAATAACTGAATTATTAAGTCTGGAGCAAGCATTAACAATGCCGCAATAGGAACAGCAGCATTGTAAAATCCAACTGCAGTTACATTCTGAAAATATCCTATACTAAAACTATCTACCCAATATAAAGTAAAGGATACAATACCCAATAAGGATAATGGCCAAGAGTAAGAAATTAACTCTTTCATAACTCCTTTTTTCAATGGGTCTTTTTTACCCTCGGGAATTTTAATTTTAATACTAAAAACAAAATATGCCAAAAAGAACATAATTATAATTCCAATTGCATAAGAAATCATAAGAGTATTATTCAATAACCCGAAAAATATCAAAATAAGAAGGGATAATAGTTTTGAAAGGTTTTGAACAAAGTTAAGTATAAAAGAATACCATCCCACTCTCTCAAATGATTTCAACACAGACAAATAAAGATTAGAAATTACAAAGAAAGGTATAGCTAAGCTTGCTATTCTTACAAATACTATTAACTTTTCTTCGTGAAATATATTTAGTGAAATCCAAGAAGATAAAAAGAACATAATTAATCCACCAAGAATTCCAATTAAAACAAGCAAGGAGAATGATTTATCAAAAATAATCTTTATATTCTTATATTGCTTCTTTCCTCTATAAAGTGAGATATATCTAACTAGTCCTTCTGGAAGCCCTAGTGAAATCAAATGAACAAATAGTATAAATATCATACTCGCAAGAGAGAAAAGCCCATACTGCTCTGCTCCAAAATATCTTGCAATTACTATACGATAAAAATAAGTTAATAATTTTGATAGAAAAACCCAAATGAACACAACAAAAGAAGAAAATACAAGGACATTAAGAAGCTTATTCAGTTGAATATCTTTATTTAATTTCATATTTAATGAAAGAATATTAGCTTTTTATTCCTGTCTATATTAAAGGTCTAGATAAGTTCTACAAAGGATCCGGATTCGGTATAGGCTTATAATCTCTAACTCTAACTTCAATAGTCATTTTGCTACTAGAATCATTTGTATTTGAAGGAGAAGATGGATTAAAATAAGGAGATCCAATAAGACCCATAGCATGAGTTCTAGCCAAAAAAAGACCACTACGAGCAAAGAAGTAAGTTAGATTTATACCATAAGAGACAGATTCCTTACTTTCGGTTCGTTCTAGTCCGGGCTCAGAAACCAAAAAAACAACTTCTTTTCTTCCTTTTCTTAGTCTATCAACAGCAGATTTATCATAAAACATTCTCTCACAATCCCAACCCATAACGTGAGTTAGTGAGTCAAGAACAACCCTATGAGAAGTTTTAGATAATTTCAACCATCTTAAAGCTCCAGCCAAATCAGATTGACTACCAATTCTTATTTTTCTAGTTCCTGCAAAAAAAGCCTCATACTCTGGTTTCAGAATACCTTGTGACATAATCTAAACAATTTTTATTAGTATTTAAAGATATTTCCAAATTTTAATCTATCTTAGTAGTAAAAAATTAATTTTTATATCTTCTTTGACAAAACAAGAATATTGTATTTCTTTACAACTGCAAAATCATCTATTTTAACAGGTTCTCCAATTCCCAAAGCATATTCTATCTCTTCATAATTAGTATCATCTTCATTTTTCTTTAATCCTCCTTCAATCCAGAATTGTCTTCTTTCAGAAATTCTGGGAGAAGGTTCAAATCTTTTACTAAAAAGGACGCTTTCATTTTTTTCTTCCAAATAATAATCTTGTATACTAACAAATTCTTTAATTCCAGAACCCCAATAAATATGAGCTAAACTCTGATAATCATCAGCTAAATTACCAACAACAAAAGTCTCATCAGGATATTCTTTTTCTATTTCCTTTAGGTCGGCTAAAATAATTTTAGCAGGATTCTCACTATCAATCTCAAATTTTTGACTTATAAAAATTCCAGTAATATCTGTTCCTGAAATCCCTCCATTAATATTATAACTTATCTGAGCAATATAGGGAAAAAAGAATAAAAATATTATAATGGTCGAATAAATATAATAATTTCTTAAAGACTTATAGTTCATATAAGGATAAATTATTAGTAACATTATTGGAACTATGGCTAGAACATATCTAATTTGAGGATTTGTCAATATCAATAAGAAAGATAATAAAACGAAAAGGATATCTCTTTTATTCTTCAAAAATACTTCTTTCCTAAAAATAATCCAGAAATATAAAGGTAATGATAAGAATACTAAGAGAAAATAAGCTAGCCTAAAGGTTTCAAAATTCTGAGTATAAATCCCTCCAAAAAATACGCTGACAAATCCAGATATAAATGTCTTTATGAGAGTATAAAATGGAAATCCAAATAAATAAGAATCAAGCAAAAGGCGAGGAAACAATCCAATTATGAAAGCCAGACCAAAATAAAGGGAATGATAAAATCTTTTATCAATTAAGAATACTACCCCCAAAATAATACTTAAATATAGCATAGTATCCCAGAAGGATAATCCCAGACCAAGTAAGATTCCAGAGAAAAAAAGATTTTTTGTTTTCCCAGAATTTTGATAGAGTTTTATATTATAATAAGCCCAAATCAGAAAAAGACTAGCGATTTGTATTGGACTTACCCATGGAGCCATATACCAGAAAATAGGAGATAACAAGGCCATCCATAAGACTTTCTTATTTCTATTTGAGATTATATAAAGAGAATATATTATTAATAGAATAAATAAGATGCTGGTAATTTTAAAAAATATAAAATTCTCACTAAGGTAAACAAGGGGTGAATGAACAAAACCCATAAGATAAGAGTGAGAATTCCTTATATCTGCATTATATTTTCCTGCAAAATATTTAGCGCTATCTGTATAATCTCCAACATCAGTAGAGCCGTAATAAGAAGTAAGGAATGTAATAACTACCATTATAAAAATAATAATTGCAATTTTATATTTTTCTTTTCTATCCATTTTCTTCAGATTTTTTCTCCTATTACAGACCAAGAATTACCATTAACATTATATATTTTTACCCTATTCAGTCCCTGATTATTGAAGAGGGCTAGAGCTTCATCTTTTTTCCAATAGTTAGCAATTTTAGGTATTAATTGGTCAAATACAATACTATGCAAATGCCATAGTCTAAATTTTGAGATATTTTTCATATAGGGATGTTTTTGTCTGAATAGTTTAAGATAAAAATATAAAGGAATTGAGAAGGCGTAACTTATAAGATTAACAATTGGTAAAGGTAATTTAGAAGTTATTTTTCTCAAAGGATTAACATATTTAACAATCCATTCATTATTCTCATATCCATAAACCCAAATTAAGACTTTCCCTCTTTTTTTCACACTCTTTACAAGATTTGCAATCGCTTTTCTAGGTTCAGCAAGATGATGTATCACCCCTATTGAAAATGCAATGTCAAATTCATTTTTAAAGTTTATATCATAAATAGAGTTATGAAAAATTTGACAATTCTTAAAACTTTCAAGATTCTTTTTAGCAACTTTAACAGTTCTTTCATCAAAGTCAAAACCAACTACTTTCTTAGCTCCATATTTTAAAGGCCAAAAAGAATTTCTCCCTATCCCACACCCTGCATCAAGAACCACTTTACCTTTGAAATCTTCCTTCTTAAGAGGAAATATCCATCCAAGAAATTGCTTTTCATATTCAGGAATTATTTCACTATATTTATTCCATTCATATCCGAATCTATCAACAGAACCGCTCAATACATCTTTTGACTTAGTCATTTTTTTTGATGAAAACATATTCTATTTCCTCAAAGCCTCCAACCCAATAACACCATATTCTTGAACAAAAATAAGGCGATAAATTTGCAAAGAAGTTTATTATTCCTCCTAAAATAGTTCCAGAATAATACATAAAAGGAGAGAGAACTTGCTTTTTCATATAAGGTTGAGCGAACCAACTCAATTTCATACTCTTAAGCCCAAATGAAACCCCATAATAAAATGCTTTATATCTTTTATCAAAATATAAAGGAAAAGATACATCATAACCTCTCTTATGGTCTGGATGAGTAAATCCTCTACTAAAATGAGGTGTTCTTATTATAAGTTTTCCACCATCTTTCATTATTCTATGTATTTCCACCATCGTCTTAAAGGGGTCCTTAACATGTTCAATAAGGTGGTCTGCAGTAACTATTTCAAATTTAGAATCTGGGAAAGGGTAAGGAAACTTATCTAAGTCCCAAACAACATCCGGGTTAGTATCACCAACAAAATCAAGATTAATAAAACCCTTCTTTTTGTATTGTCCAGACCCTAAATTAAGCTTGTTAGATTCTAATTTTTTCATTTTCAATATAAGTTTTATACCAGATTTGGAACACCATAAGACTCCACATCTGTCTTGAGTAAAAAAGAGGAGAGCTTTTAAAATTTTTGTTTATTTTATCTATATATTCATTCTTGAAAATACCTTGTTTTTTAAGATAATTCTCAGCTAAAAGCTCATCTTTCAATTCTAAAAGCTCATCTTTAAACCATTTATCAATCGGAACAAAAAAATGTCTCTTCTTTCTTTTTCTTGTCTGTTCAGGGATAAGATTTTTAGTTATCTTTCTAAGGATAAACTTATCAAATAAAATTTTCCTAAGTTTATAATTTTCAGGCATTTTATTTGCTAATTCTATTATTCTATAATCCAAAAAGGGAACTCTTCCTTCAATCCCAAAAGCCATAGTGTTTTTATCTAGTTTCATGAGTAAATCATCTACCATTGGTCCTTTGAAGTCAAGAAATTGGGATTTTTCAGCAGAGCTTAAGTTTTTATTAGGCAAGAAGTATTTCTTACTTAACTCTTTAAATTCAACTTTATCCCTTAATATCTCTTTCTGTTCTTCCTTGTTAAATATAGCAACTTGATTTAAATATTGCTCATCATTCTTATCACTCATAAAAAAATTCGCAAATCTTTCAATACCTTTTTCACCAAGTGCAGAAGAGTACTTGAATATCTTATCTTTTAAAAAATTAGGAGAATTCCTTATTGAAAATAAGAAAAATTCTCTAGTCTTTTTGGGCATAGGTTTTATGAATTTTTCATGTATTTTCATAAATTTATATTGAGGATACCCTTCAAAGATTTCATCAGCTCCTTCTCCAGTTAATATAACTGTGCAATATTTCTTAGCATATTTAGATAGCATATAAATAGGTATTGAAGTAGGGTCTGCCATAGGCTCATCTGCATGATAAACAATATCTGGAAGATTTTTTACAGAATTTTTATCTATAACTAATTCGTGGTGATTAGTTTCAAGATTTTCAGCCAAAACTCGGGCTCCAGAAAGTTCACTTTCTTTTTCGTCTGCAAAGCCTACTGAAAAAGTTTCTACCGGCTTATCTGTAAATTTTCCCATAAGTGAAACTATAGTACCAGAATCAATACCTCCAGACAAATAAGCACCAAAAGGAACATCACTCATTAATCTCGATTTAACTGAATCTTCCAATAAATTTCTTAATTTTTTAGAATAATCCTTAAAACTTTTATATTCTTTTTGAAATGAAACGTCCCAATATTTTTCTATCTTTAATTTATTTCTCTCTAAATCATAAATCATCCAATGCCCTGGAAGAAGTTTTTTTATTCCTGAAAACATAGTTTCTTCAAGTGTGTTTGCCCTAAAAATCAAGAAAGACTGCAATGCCTCTCTATTTACTTCTCTTTTTATCTCTTTATTTTCAATAATCCCTTTGATTTCAGAACAAAAAATAAATTTATTCCCATATTTAGTATAATAAAGAGGTTTAATACCTGCTCTATCGCGGGCTATAAAAAATATTTTTTTAACTGAGTCATATATGCAAAAAGTAAACATTCCTTGAAGTTTTTCTATAAAATTAAATCCATATTCTTCATAAAGATGTATCAATACTTCAGTGTCAGTTTCAGATTTAAACTGATGTTTTTTTTCAAGATTTTTTCTTAATTCTTTATGATTATAAATTTCTCCATTAAATATTATGAAGATATCTTCATTTTCATTTGCCATCGGCTGTCTACCTCTGCTGGATAAATCAACTATTGAAAGTCTTCTATGTCCAAGGGAAACTTCATCATCAGTATAAAATCCCGAGGAGTCAGGGCCACGATGTCTTATTTTTTCACTTGATTTTTTCAACAAGTTTTTATCATTCCAATTAAATCCAATTATTCCGCACATATTATAAGGTCTTCTTTATAGAAGAATACTCTTTATCTTTGTAATAGTTTCTTGAATTAATTTCTGATAGAAATCCAAACATTATAAACAATATTCCAGTTATAACAAGCATAGATGCAAAAACAAGCAAAGGTCCCAGATATAATCCCTTTACAACTAAAGCCTTTATTACCTGTTCAATAACTATTATTCCAGCAAGGATAATTTGATAAATTCCAAATCTTCCAAAGAAATGTAAGGGTCTATCAGAATAACTTGCCCAGAATTTAAGATACAATAAATCAAGAAATCCATTTATCCCTCTAGAAAAACCATACTTTGTTTTGCCTCTGAATCTTTGTCTATGATTTACTTTTATTTCTCCTATTTTATATCCTTTAATATAAAGATAGGCAGTAATATATCTATGAAGTTCTCCAAATAGTTCAAGGTCTTTCATGCAATCCTTTTTATATATTTTCAAAGAGCAACCATAATCATGCAATTCGTCTCCAATAAGTTTTCTTCTTAAAAAATTCATTACTCTAGAAGAGACTCTTTTCCCAAACCTATCTTTTCTTTCAGCCCTCCATCCAGAAACTACATCATAACCTTCATCAATTTTATTTATCAAGAAAGGTATATCTGCAGGGTCGTTTTGCATATCTCCATCCATTGTAACTATCAAGTCTCCTTTGGCTATCTTAAAACCGGCTCTTAAACCAGCAGTTTGTCCAAAGTTTTTTCTTAATTCAATTATTCTCAATTTAATCTCTTTTTTCTTTATATCTTCAAGGTTTTCCTGCGTCTTATCAACAGAACCATCATTAACAAAAACAATCTCATAATCTTCAATTAAACCTCTTTTTATAGAAAGCTCAGCAGAATTCTTTATTTCTTTATATAATGGCTTTATATTTTCTTCCTCATTATAAACCGGGACTATCACGCTTAAACTTCTCTTCATATAATCATTAAATACGAGCCGTTTTTAAATATTCTCAATAAAGCTTATTAATACACTAAATCCTAAAAAACCATGGTCTTTCTTAAAATTCTCGGAATGATAGACTTGCTTTCAGCAGCAGGGTTTTTAATGTTAGTATTTGGAATAAATCCTCCATTACAATATGTATTTTTCTGTGGAGGTCTTCTTTTAATGAAAGGGCTATTCATACTCACCGGAGATTTTTTCTCAATATTTGATTTAATCTTTTCAATAATTTTTTTCCTCTCTCTTTTATTCACAATTCCTCAAGTCTTGTTGTGGTGGCCTGCCTTTCTCTTATTCGCAAAAGGCATGTGGAGTATGTTCTAATTAAAATCTATCACTCAACCACTTAAAAAAGAAAAATTCTCTTCTATAAAATCTATCTCCAGATATTAGAGAAAAGACATCAGTCAAAGAATGAAAAACCATTCCTATAAAAATATAAAAAAATGGCGAGAAAAATATTCCAATTAAGCCTATCAAAATATGAAATTCAAGAGTGTGAAATAAATGAAAATCTCCTTTTCTTTTAATTCCTTTTTTATATTCCTTCTCCTCTATTTTTTGCATATCTTTATGATAAACAAAAGAATCTTTAAGAGATATTTTTCCAGTTTTCATAACCGAAACAGCATAATGGTCAAAATCAATTAGCACAGAAGCAAGAAATAATAATAAAATATTATAAAATTTTATTTCAGGAGCAAAAAACCACAGCCCCCCTGCAAATAATATTCCTAATAATACGTGCCACCTCGGAAGCATTTTAATCCGTTTTCTCCTCTATTCTCCTAACTAATTCAACAAAAGCTGGTCTTGTTATAAGAACTCCAGAAGTTATTCCAACGATTGTTGTAAATGCAAAACCCTTGAATAATCCCGCAGCAGCCCAATAAAGGGGAAGAAGAGATACTAAAGCAGTTAAATAAGCACTAACTATGACAAATAAAGCCTTCTTAAGCTTTTGTCTTACACTTATTTCTTGTTTTCTTTTAGCTTCATCAATGATAACTACTTGTTGGTCGACTCCAGTTCCTATAGTAGCTAAAATTCCAGCGATGCTAGGCAAGTCAAGATTCCATCCAATCAAAGAAGCAAATCCAAGTATTATGATTAATTCAGAGAAGGAAGTCAATAAAACTGCAAGAGTAATCTTAAACTTCCTATATCTCACAAACACAATCAAAGAAACCATCAAGATAGAAAGCGCTCCTGCAATAAGCAGATATTTTGTAAAGTCCTTTCCAAGATTAGGAGATATATTATCTAATTTTACTATACTAAGCTTATAAGGAAGACTTCCAGTTATAAGTATAGTCTGTAATCTATTCATTGATTCTTTCGCATTATTAAACGCATCTTCTCTTGTTGCACCACTACCGCTTCCTTGAATTGAAATTTGTGTAGTTACTTGTCCTCTCAAGCCAGAACTTATCAAAAGCGAATCAACTTCAACTTCATCAACATAAAGATAAAGTTTTTCAGTTAAATATTGTCCTGTGGAATCAACACCAACTTTTAGGGTCTCTTCAGAATGTCTCTTTGCAGATTCTTCAGTAAGATAAATTGCAAAAGCAAAATTACAGAAATATGCTCCCTCTTGTGATTGTGAACAACTTTGTATTCCGGCACAATTAGCATCATTTCTACAAACATCACTTATATCTTCACTTCCTCCAGTGAACACACTTACATTCCCTATTTTAGCTTCAAACTTTCCTTGTTGAGAGATTAAAGTCTCAAGGTCATCAGGTGTTGCACCAGCAACTTCGACAAGCATAAATTTATTTCCATTTAAGTCTCTTATTCCTCTTATATTAATATCGCTCAAACCATAAACATTAAATCTATTTCTACTTATTTGTATCAAATCCTCGAGCTGAGAATCACTTATTTCTCCCTCTGGTTGAACTAAAGCTCTTGAGCCACCCTTCAAATCCAATCCAAGTTTTATTCTTGAACTAGGAATATCATCTACAGCTAGAGGTAAACTTTCATTAATAAGAAAAGTATATTCTTTCTTATCTGTGGTTATATCAATTCTCTTTAACTCTCCACCCAAAATCTTTTCAACAGCTTCGGAGTAATCTTCCTTATTTTCAATATCATTTCCATTTATACTCTTTATTATATCTCCCCCCCTTAATCCAAGATTAAATAATTCAGAATTTTTATCAACTGATTTCACAACAACACCCTCACCAAAAGAAGGTTTTATAGCTAACAAGGACAAACCCAATATTATTATCAAAATCCATAATCTAAGTCCTATTTTCATTTTCTTCTCTCCTTTCTTTCAATATAAATCTTCAATAATGAAGTGTTTGTAATCCAGGTATTAAGAATATCAAATAACAAACCTATAGTAATTATAGTAAATATTTGTCTTAATGTTTCAGATAAATTATAAACAACAATCAAACTAACTAAAACAGCAGCTATTGAAGTCAAAGTCATAGTTATACCCGTTTTAAAAGCTCCCCTTATCCTAGAATTTAGACTTCCTTCATTATCTTTGATTAATCTAGATGTAAGAAGTATATCTGTATCAACGCTATATCCTATAAGCATAAGAAAAGCAATTATTCCAGCAATAGAAAGTTTCATTCCAATTATATCCACAACAACTAAAGTCATAACAATATCTGCAAAAGCAGACAATATTACAGCAAAACTAGGCACAAAACTTCTAAATATTATAAAAACGACTATACTCATAAAAATAAAAGATAACATTATAGCAAATCTTAATTGCTTGTAAAATCCTTCAGATAAAGCACTACTAGTGAATTCAATACTCGAATTATCTTCATTTAATTCATAGCCTATTATAGTTTCAATTTCTTTTTTAATTTCTTCAGAATCAGAACCTGTCTCAACAAAAAAACCTTTTTGCTTTCCTGTTCCAAAATCAGAAATCTGTCTTAAATTTATATCCTCAAATCTTTCTCTCAATTTTTCTTTAATTATATTTATATCAGCATTTTGGTCAAATATAGTTATAGTAGTTCCACCAGTAAGACTTACATCTTTGTATATTATATCTCCATTTTTACCTTGAAAAATAAACAAATAGACTAAACAAAAGACAAAAAACGCAAGAACTATGAAAAGAAATATCTTATGATTTCTATCGTACCAGTTTCTAGTTTTTTCTTCCATTTTATACTATGCGCCAGCCGGGAGTCGAACCCGGGTCGTCTGCGTGGAAGGCAGACATACTAACCACTATACTACCGGCGCTTTTTATTAATATACCTTTGTAAGATGGTGTTTTAAAGTTTTTGTTGAAAGGAATTTAAGACAAAATCGCCAATTCTTCTAATCGTCCTTTCAATCTTTTTCTTGCTTCACTCGTTCTGGACCTTACCGTGCCCTCCAAAATGCCCAATGATAAAGCAATATTTTGATAAACATCTCTGTGAGGGTTCTGATGAATAGGAAACAAACCAGAAAGAGTTAATTGAAGCAATTCAACATTTCCTCTTTCAGGTATATGCAATTCATCTAAAATTGTTCTCTCTGTTTCTGAATAATCTGCCATATTTTGAGGATTCTGTGATTCTAATTCTAAAAAATCTCCTAAGGTATTTTCATCATCATCTTCAGGCATTTCATTTTCCATTTTATCTATTCTTCTTCTCAATTCTTTTTTTCTTAGATGATTCTTCGCCTCATTAATAACTAAAGCACTCAACCAATTATAAACTGAAGAATCAGAACCGCAACTCCTTTTTTTTCCTCGAGGAATATATCTCTTTGTACATCCAATAAGCTGTTTTAAAAAAACATCTTGTACAATATCTTCAGAAATATGAACATAAGAACCTGTTGGTCGTCTTAAAGAAACATATCTTTTCACTAAATTAAAAAGTCTTTTTCAAAAATGTAAATAAGCCTCACCAATAAATTCAGAATATTTTCTATCATTAAAACTTTCTTCCATTTAAATACAAAATTAAACCCTTCTTAAAATTTGCGGTATTTCCATATTCACAGACAGAATTAAAATTTCATCAATTTTTCTAAGTTTCAATGTCTTAAAAAGATACCAAAAAAATGCTCCCGACAGGATTTGAACCTGCGACCCTCAGGTTAGGACCCTGATGCTCTAATCCAGGCTGAGCTACGGGAGCATAAATATTTTTAGAAGAATATTGTTTTAAAACTATCGTATTCAGCCGAATCAAACCGCTTCAACTTTCACAAGTTAAAGTATTCGAACTCGAATCCTCTAAATTAAAAACTTATCTTTGATTTTCTCTTGTTGCGAAGCTCCTCGCTTACTCTGTGGGCTTTCTCACTGCGGAAAACAAAGATGCAGGGGAGAGGATTCGAACCTCTGAACCCACTAAGAGAACAGCTCTTGAGGCTGTCGCGTTTGACCGCTTCGCTACCCCTGCTCAAAAAATAAACATCAAGAGAGTTTTAAAAGCTTCTCCTTTTGATGGATAAAGCTAGACAGGATTACAACTTTAAATTTAGATAATAATGATAAATATCTAATGCTCGAAGGGTTTAGCATATTAAACACCCTTAAGCGTTTATTTTTTGATGCTAAATAAATACTATGGAGAGTCTTCACTTAACTATCTTATTTCTCTCAATTCTAGATTTTATAATCTCTCTAGCCACATTCATTTTCTCAACAATTTTATTATATACAGAATCGCCATCAAGCTCCGTGCTGTCAATAATTAAATCATAAAATTCCTTCTCTCTATAATCAATTCCATAAATTTTTTTACAAATTCCTATTTCATTTTCTTCTCTTTTCTTAAGATATTCAGCAATTTCTAAAAAACTCTTATTATTATACTTCCCACTTTTCATTGCTCTATGAACTCTAGTATTAAAATCAGCCCCAAGATAAACAATCAGCAAATTCAAATCTTGACAAAAAACTGGAGCAAATCTTGAATCTATTGCAACTTTGCCTTTTTCAGCTTCAGCTCTTACTAATTTGTCCGCATCAGAATTTTCCTCAATTGTAGTTTTATCTGGCCAAAATTCATCAAATACTATCTTCTCTCCACTATTAATCAAATAACTTTCATATTTCTCTCTAAAAAGCTTCCCAGCAGAAAAAATCTTCAAATCTTTTTCCTTACATAATCTCTTCAATATCTCTGATTTCCCAGCACACGGCTCTCCAGAAATAATAATCCCTCCAAGTTCTCCATCAATCATTTTATTTTCAGAATTGCTAAAAATCTCCCTTTCTACTATGTCGCAAATTTCATGGAAAACAAAATGATATGCCTCCTGAAT